>OBPS01000003.1_pt1 | contig 133083 bp, 135 predicted proteins | sample 1534661 | NCBI WGS metagenome assembly OBPS01 (sample SAMEA3275493, study PRJEB22092) | marine metagenome | biome: ENVO:00000447 marine biome; feature: The site is in the outerpart of the Oslofjord; material: ENVO:00002010 seawater | collected 2014-06-20T10:00:00+00 | depth 1 m
CCCCAACAACAGGCCGTCACTGCGCCTGAGTCTCATTTGCTGGTCATCGCCGGTGCCGGCTCGGGAAAAACCCGCGTGTTGGTTGAGCGAATGGCTTTTCTGATGCGTGATCAAGGTTTGTCGCCACATGCATTGATGGCGGTGACCTTTACCAATAAAGCGGCGCGTGAAATGCGTGAACGGCTGGAACAGACATTAGGCCGATCGTTACACACCATGTGGGTTGGCACTTTTCATGGATTAGCGCATCGATTTTTACGAGCGCATTGGCGTGATGCCGGCTTGATTGAGCAATTTCTGATTTTAGATTCCGATGATCAGCAACGGATGATGAAGCGGATTATTGCCGATTTGCAGTTGGATGATGCGAAGTTTAAGCCGCGGGCGGTCGCCGGGTTTATTAACAGCTGCAAAGATGAAGGACAGCGTCCGCATCACCTGCAAGCTGGCCGTGATTATTACAACGATATGTTAATTCGGCTGTATGCCGAGTATGAGGCGCGGTGCAAAGCCCAGAATTTGGTTGATTTTGGCGAGCTTTTGTTGAGGACGTTCGAAACACTTCAAAACAAATCAGAGCTTTTAAGCCATTATCAAGACCGTTTCAGGCATTTATTGATCGACGAATTTCAAGATACCAATACCATTCAATATGCGTGGATGCGCTTATTGGCTGGACCAAAGACGCACGTCATGGCCGTCGGCGATGACGACCAGTCGATTTATGCATGGCGCGGTGCTCGTATTGAAAATATTCATCGTTATGAGACGGATTTCGCACCTGTCACGACGATCCGGTTAGAGCAGAACTATCGATCGACTGACGTGATTCTGAAAGCAGCAAACGCGGTGATTTCCAATAACACAGGTCGCCTTGGCAAAGAATTGTGGACAGAGCAAGGCGCAGGGACTCCGATCCAATTGTATGCAGCGTTTAATGAGCAAGACGAAGCTCGCTTTGTTGCGAATCGAATGAGTCAGCATGTCGATCAGGGTGGTCTGTATGGCGAACAAGCCATTTTGTATCGCTCCAACGCACAATCTCGTGTGTTGGAAGATGCATTATTACGCGCGGGTATTCCCTATCGGATTTACGGAGGCCAGCGATTCTATGAGCGCCTCGAGATCAAAAATGCATTGATGTACCTTCGGCTGATTCAAAACCGTTTTGATGACACCGCATTCGAGCGAATCATTAACGTTCCACCAAGAGGCATCGGTGAGCGCACCGTCGAACTCATCCGAGAGACTGCCCGCGATGAAGGCCAGGGATTGTGGGATGCTGCGCTTCGACTGACTCACGGCAACGGCTTGAGTGGCCGAGCGAAGACAGCGGTGGTCGCCTTTATTGATTTGATCAATGAGCTAGACCGCAAAGCCACTGATCTGGAGCTCTCTGATCTTGCTCGCGATGTGATCGAAACCACCGGACTACTTGCGTATCACGGCTCAGAAAAAGGGGAGCGCGGACAGACGCGCGTCGATAACTTAAATGAATTAGTCAGCGCGTGTCGTGCGTTTGAACCGGAAGATGAAGACAGCTCAGTGTTATTGCAGTTCCTCTCGCAAGCGAGTTTGGACGCCGGTGAGACACAGGCTGATCCAGATGCGGATGCGGTGCAACTGATGACGCTACATTCCGCCAAGGGTCTTGAATTCCCAAGAGTCTTTTTAGTGGGTGCAGAAGAAGAGTTGTTCCCGCATGTGATGAGCCTGGATTCGGCCGGTGGGCTCGAAGAGGAACGGCGGCTTGCCTATGTGGGCATTACCCGCGCCATGCAGCATTTGGTGGTGACCTACGCGGAATCTCGTCGTCTGAATGGACGTGATCACTTTGGGCTGTTGAGTCGATTTATTCGGGAGATACCCCAAGAGTGTATTGAAGAGGTTCGGTTGGAAACCCAGGTGAGCCGACCCTTTGTCTCATCATCGTTTGGCGCGCGCCCGGTTGATCGACCTCATCGCCACCCAAGATTTCAGGATTATGACGATGGCTTCAGTGAAGACACAGGCCTTGGGATTGGATCGCGGGTTGATCACGGCCTGTTCGGAGAAGGAACAATCCTTGCATTCGAAGGATCTGGGCCACAAATGAAAGTCCAGGTGCGGTTTGATGATGGATCTAAAAAATGGCTGGTCCTTCAATATGCGAAGCTGGTGCCGCTGGGCTAGTGATGCCCAGGGACTTGACGAATACGGCCGTTGGCATCAATGGCCACGAAGACGAATCGCGTTTCGGTTGATTTGTAACTTTCAGCACCTTGCTCGGTGATCCACACCTCGATGCGGATTTGCATCGATGATCGACCAATGTCCTCAAGCTCTCCGTAGAGGGAAACTTCGGATCCCACGGGGACGGGGGCAACGAAATCAACGTTATCGAGCGAGACAGTTGCGCATCGGCCTCCGCTGGCTTTCATTGCAATTTGCGCGGCCGCTTGATCCATTTGATCAAGCAACCAGCCTGCATAGATATCGCCGAGTGCGTTAGTAAACCTTGGGTGCGCGATCACCCGCAAAATTAATTCGCCTTCTGGATTGGGATCCTGTTCGTCAAGCTCCACGGCTGATCCTTATTGTTTAAGTGTGTGGAATGGAGTCTACCCTGTCATTACTCGTTCAAGAAGTACCCAAGGCATGTGACACGTTGGGTCGTCTGTTGCAGCGCACTCTGCAACATCCGCTCGCTGGCAAAGAGGCCGACCGATTGTTTGGCTCGGGTCAGTGCGGTATAGAGCAGTTCGCGGCTGGGTCGAAAACGCGATCCATTCGAGCTCGGTTCGGGAAGGCAGACTAAAACAGACTGATATTCAGAACCTTGCGAACGATGGATGCTGATTGCCCAGGCAGGCTCAACCCAACCGAGTTGATTTCTCATAAGAGGTGTTGAGAGCGTATCAAATCGCACACGTGGATTCTGCGTGTCATTGGAATCAACGACGACACCGATGTCGCCATTGAAGACCCCGAGCGCAGGTTGGTTTTCTGTCACTAAAAGCCGCTCTCCAACGCCTCTTAGCCCCAATTGTTGGCACTCGGCTTGAATCAAGTGATTCACAAAGCGTCGGCCACCAATTCCCTCGTGAATCGCAGTCAGACATTGAAATGCTGGTGCCTCGAGCTGCTCGGCTGTTTTGACACGGTCCAGATAGGGCTTGAGTCCATGCAACAGATACGTCTTTAAACGGTCTGTTGACTGATTGGGCTCCCAAAACACACCAGATTCGCGGATGCATTCAAGAAACCCCACGGAGTCGCCCACAAGACAGAGATCTTGCAAGGTTGCCAGAGTCTCTTGCCCTTGGATTCGATGACGATTGGTGAGTGTGAAGCAATGCGAGCTGAGACTCTCGGAGTCACTGATGGTTTTGAGAATATTGCCAGCCTCAACACTCGCCAACTGGTTGGGGTCACCCATTAAAATGATGTGTGCATCTGGAGAGAGCGCTTTTAACAGACGATCAAACAAATCGAGCGAGACCATCGACGCTTCGTCAATCAAAACCACCTGTGATTCGCTCAGTGTATTCAATTGTCGATGGATGGTTGTTGCCACGACATCGTTGAGTCGGGCGTCGGGTTGATCCATGTTTGAGCAAGCCGCTTGAAACGATTCGGTCAATCGAACGGCGGCTTTTCCTGTCGGCGCGACCAAGGAGATGCGAGGTGTTTTCCCAAGAATCTTCAATTTTGCGGCAACGATAGCAGCTGCAGTGGTTGTCTTACCCGTTCCAGGTCCGCCAGACACCACGGCGAGGGTTCGCGCTGCAGCGCCAACGATGGCTGCTTGCTGCGAAGAGTCCGCATGGGGCATGAAGTGTAATGGGTCAATCGGGGCTGGGTTTATCCGAGTGAGCGCGCGTCGTCTGAGCTCGAGAGCGACTCGCTTTTCCTGGGCGCTATGTCGGCGGATTTGCAGGAATTGGTGATTGACGGCGAGTAATTGACTCAGGTCTTTCTGATTGAGTGCACGCGACCAAGATTCTTCACTCGCTCGATCGAGTTGCAATGCGGTATGCCCAGCATCGATGGCATCGAACAATTGAGACAATTCAGGCTTCAAATCAGCGGGTAAACCGAGTTGCTGCAACAAGAGGAACAAGTCACTGGTGGTCATCGGGTGCATAAGCATTGCTCCTCGAGAGCCAAAATCCCTGGTGTTTCTAGCGGACGTCGCCAGAGACCAGCGTTGTTGGAGTGAATCCCACGACAAAATAGGTAAGTGACATCACCTAAGTGCCGGTCCGGATCATAATCAGGCAACCGGCTACCGAGCCAGCGATGCAATGCCAGACCATAGATCGCTGCCTGTAGGGGATAGAATGACCGTTGCATGGCGGCTTGTAATTGCACATCCCCGTAGGAGCTATCATTCGGGCCTAAATAATTGGTTTTGTAATCGATGATGTGGAATCGACCTTGGTACTCGAAGACCAAGTCGATAAATCCGATCAAATGTCCGGCGATGGGCTGATCGATCGGATGCTCCAGTGGCTCCCACCAAGAGAAGGCTCTACAGGCATTGAATAAGGTTTGCGCTCTCAAGTCCGGTTTGAGTGGCAATTCGAACTGAGGTTCAGGGCGTTTTTGGCTGACTCCAAGTTGGTTCAAAGATACGCCTGGATACAGTTCAACCGATAGAATCTGGCGAATCCACTGGCCAACAAGCGGCGCATGGGACAGATCAAGGTGAGCGGGCCAACGTTTGTTGATCAAGCGATCGATGTCAGTGTCTTCACGGTGGGCTTGGGCGTGCCATTCGAGGATGTCATGAATAAATTGACCGGTCTCGGTCCCACCGGGAAGCTTGTGCCAATCGGCATTGAGTCCAAATTCTGTCGTCACAACCTCTTCATCGTCAGCGCCGCGAGCGCTATCAAGATGAGCATCGTGCTTGATAAGAGTCGAAAAACTTCTGAAAAACCATGACGGAATTTTGGGTTGTTGAAGCCTCGCGATCTTTTCAGTCGGTGGAACGAATGCTTGCCGTGATGTGTCAGCGTTTGGAACAGTCAAGGTTGAGTGATGCACACCGAGCGCGTCTACATCTCTCCCGTGTAAAAGCTTGGATACCGCATTTTCAGAGTCAGGGATGCCGAGAAACACAGTCTGTTTAGCGCGAGTCAACGCGACATAGAGCAATCGGTTGAGGTCTTCATCTTGATCCTTTTGCGCAGCCGCCAATGCCTCTGAAGTGAGATCGATTTTGGAGCCTTCAGCGTCACAATAGTCGAGCCCCCAAGCATGTTTGGACAGGGACTTTGCGGTGATGCTATCGGCTAAAATCACCACCGGATATTCAAGACCTTTTGCGCCATGAATGGTGTTAATCCGAATCACTTGAGACTCGGTTGGTGATCGCTGACTAGTGCGATCATCAGCATCTTGTGTATTGCTCGCTTGCTTGGCCCACCAGTGCGCGGCTTCGATGGGACTGAGTCCTTTGCCGTCTTCACCAAAAATCTCGAGGCACTGCATCAGCAGGTTCCAATCTTCCAAGCCATCCAAGGTGTTTGGAAATCGCGTTGCCGTCTGACAGCGCTCAAATAAGCGTGCGATCGATGCTGCTGGCCCGTCGGATAGCCAGCGGTCTCTGGCGTTAAATAATTCGCTTTGATATTCAACAAACGCCGGATGTTCGATGAGTAGCCCAGGATGATTGAGCTCGAATCCCATGAGCGGAGTTGCGACTGCTGATGTGACTTTTCCAAGATCATCAGGATTTGCGATGGCTTCTAAAATGGAAACCATGTCTCGGGAAATTCTGTGTGTAAACACACGGGCTTTGTTTTGGTAGTGAAAGGGCAGTCCGTAGCGTTCACCAATGTGTTTAATTTTCGCCGCGGTCGCTCGGCTTTGGACTAAAATGCAGAGATCGTTTTCCAACACGGGTTGCCCATTGATTTGGCAGGTCCCTTGGCGTCCTTTCGATAACAGCGACGCACTCAGCTGCACGACCCGTTCTGGGGTCAGCGCTTCAATCCACTGAAAACCTGTTAATTCCTGATGGTCCAACACAAGCGGTGGCGTGTCTTCGGGTCGCCCACACGTTAAGGGGTGATATCTGAGTGACTGACCGACTGGGTGAGCTGAATCAAATACCGAGTTCAATCCCTCAACTAATGTCTCTGTCGATCGGTAGACCGTATCTAAGTTCCATCGTGAGGTCTCAGGGAGACTACGGACCACTTGATGATAAAAGGCTGTATCCGCGCCGCGGAAACGATAGATGGCTTGCTTGGGGTCGCCGACCATCATCATCAGTCGCGTTGGCGTGTCAGGATACAGTTGATCGAGCATCGACCATTGGTGACGATCGGTATCTTGAAACTCATCCACTAAAATCAAGGTGTGTTCAGGACGCTCGCTCGCTAAGTGTTCGGCGACCCAAGCCGCATCACGAATGATCTGATCATTGTCGGTGATACCAAGCTCTGACAGCCGTTGCCGATAGGCCTCTCTGAAGAGGTGTAAGCAATACGATCGAAAGGCGCGTTCGGTTGCTAACGGCTTCAGTAAGGCAACCCACTGATCGAAACCGGTCCCCCGATGATCATTTTCACGGCTCAGGAAGTATTTCACAGTGGTGTCAGGAATTTGCGTGCGTTTTGTCGCTTGTTCAATGATGTCGCAATGACCGATGAGCGTCTTTTGCTGAAGTCCCTTCAGCGTTTTCAGCGATTCCAATTGATTGAGTGCTTCTGCTTTTGCTTGAGCAAATTCCGATGCAATGGCCCCAAGATCAGGGCAATTCTTGACCTGCGGTTTGATCTGATCAATGGGTTTCCAAGCAAGCTCCGCCTGGCTCATCAGATTGGAAAGTCCGCCTGTGAGCTCCCGGATGAGTCCCTGACCGTGCATCTTGGCAAGTTCCCGGTAGCAGTCAATGATGACTTCTTGTCGAATTTGTTCAGTGTCTGTTTCCACGGGAAAACTTGGGATTCCAGCAGCCGGTCCGAAGTCATTCACCAAGCGGATGGCAAAGCCATGGATGGTTTGAATATCGATGGTATCGATTTGACGGAGGGCATGATGGAGTCTTTCTAAGCCAGTTGGCAGTGAATGATCGGGATATAAGCGCGCGAGCTCAGACTCGCCGCGGTTGAGTTGATCGATTTCATCCAATAGCCGTTGACGGACGCGAGCGCGAAGTTCTCGAGTGGAAGCTCTGGTGAACGTCATCAGAAGACAATGGTCTGGTTGGTGCCCTTCAATGGCAATGGCTTTGATGAGCATCGACATCAATGCGTAGGTTTTACCGGTACCGGCACTGGCCTCGATTAAATGTCTGCCCGACGATGGGATGGATGTTGGATTAAAGCGCTGCACGGGATCGACCGAGATAATTCACTAATGGAACGACGAGTTCCATGACCAATGCGTGATGTTTGTGTGAGATGTCTGAATCGTGCATCCAGACGCGCTGATACTCGGGTTTAAAACGCAACGCTTGGTCATTCCATTGAATCCACTCCATTGTGTTTGGATCCTTGTTGAGGTGTTTTGCGGTTTTCATTGCAAGTGGGCTGATCAGCGGACAGGGTGAGTGGTGATCCGCGATATGATGCAGCCAGCTGGCCAGTAAGTCCTTTGCTGTTGTGCTGTCGATCGGCCCGAAAGGAATGACCCGATTTTTAAATGTGACCAAACGCATGCTTTCCTCAGTGGGTGTGGTTGCGTAAAGCAAGAGACCTTCTAAAAGCACTCGCAGGCCGCGGAGACTATCGACGGAATCACCGACCACAATGCGCGGCGTTTCCACCGTCTGAAGTTGATCGATTGAGATTGTAAAATCATCGATGGAGAGAATGGTCGGATCGATCCATTGCGCGTCAAAATCGAGGGCGTCAATCACGACAGAAGGGGCGATACTCCTCAATGCATCCGCGAAATCGATCTCATCGGGTAGTTCAGGGTGTTGCTGAATCACAGTCTGAATGTCAGATCGAGTGAGCGATTGGCTGACCAGCGCATCTCGGACTTTGAATTGGTTGAGCGCATCGATGGTGAGCGGTTCAAGGTTCAGATCTGGATGGTCTGGAGGTTGCAGGCGGACGCCTTTGTGTTCGAGGAATGCGCGCGCTGGCTGAGAGGCAGTGTCGAGAAAGTCAGAAGCCGTCCAGTGGTGACGGATGGCGGGATCACTCGACTGATGGGGTGAGACCTCAATCGCGTGCGGGTGTAGGCCAAGACCCATTGGAAGTTCGGTGACTGGGTTGTTGGTTGAATGTTGAAAGCAGTCAACCAACGTCACAACTCCGGGGCCGGGAAGTTCTTGACTTTGCTGGATTGGATGCCGCCCGATCCAACTGATCCATAGGGCGTCTTCGGTATTCATGATGATGTCGGCGAGTACTTGTCGTTCTTTGTCGGATTCGACGAGATCACCCGGTCGAGGCATGTGTGCGATCAAATCCCACAAATGGATGGGACTGTCCGATGGAAACGAATCATGATTGGCGCCTAAGACGGCAACCGCAGGGGTCGTGATACTTCGTATGGTTTGTGGTGCAGTCACTGAGAGTTGATCATTGAGGGCCAGAGGTCGAGACAGGCCAACGGACTGTTTCAGCGCCAACCATTCAAAGACTGTACCGAGACTGACGGTGTGGTTGGTCCATTGTTCGATCAAGGGAGCGAGGTTGAGATTGAGTACCTGTCCAAGCGTTAACCGCTGAAGCGCTCGTTCGATCAAATGCACAGCCTCACCTAATGGCAGTTCTGATGGAGCTGTCAGGATGGATTCCACAGAGGTGAGCGCAGCGATCAGCCGATCTAACGCGTAGGTTTGCTCAATGGCTTCCGTGGGCGTGCTGTCTGAGGACCAATGATCATCTGGATCGGCCATCAGGCCTTTCAGTAGTCGCTGTTTAGCAGCGATGAGTGTGTGACGGTAACCGGAGAGTCCGCGCCGCGCACCGGATTGAATCAGCCAGCGCTGGATCTGACGTAAATGGTGGTCAGTCAACTTCAGTGATGCTTTTACTGAGGGTTCGCACAGGAATGCAAACAATGGGCCGGCTTTAAATCCAGATTTGGCCATGTTAGAGAGTAGCTGGATTGAAACCACCTCCAGTGGCTGAATGATGAGAGGATCGGGTGCGGTTGACAAGTGCTCTAGCAGATCAGAGTGATGGAAAACACGCTGAACAATGGGTCCATACAGCGCTGGATTGGGGGTCACAATGTGAAGATCACGAAGGCTTCGGGACGGATGTTCATTGAACCAATGAGTGATCCAGTGTTTCAGGCGGATGACCTCTTGCGTGGGACTGGTTGCTGCGACCAGAGCCACGGACGAATCCATTGCTATCGGTCGGTGTTGGTTGTCGAACAGAGCCTGTTTGAGTTGAGATAGCCCGTGGGTTGGCTGGATGTGGACAAAGCCTTCGATCACATCGCGGTCACCAAGAGTGGAGAGTACCTTGGCCTTTTCACGGCAAAGATCGGCAAGCACGGGATGGGTCTCTGGAAGCTCAAGTGATCCTTGGGTAAACCATGGCGAGGGAGAGGGTGATTGCAAGCAGAGGAAACAGGGCGTGTTGTGCGTCCAGGCTTCGAGTGCTTCAAGTGCCAGCGATGAGAGTCGATCTGGGTTAAAGACGATCACACGACCGACAGTTGCCAAACGTTCGGATGCCGGTTCTTTGATCGCATGGATCATCGACGCATAAGGGGCGTCTGGGAGCAGGGGTCTGATCTGTTGCCAGAGTTTCGCCTGCCAGACCATCTGAGGCGCCGAGGGTCGATGTTGATCCCAATGGAGCAACCAATCGGGACGCTCGATTAAATATCGCTGAAAGAGTTGGAATAGCCGAGTGACTTGTTGCAAATAGTCGGCTTCCTGAAGCTCTGGATTCTGTTCACGCCAGAGCGTTGCGATCGACCAGTAAAGATCAGAGTCGAGTTGCTCGGTGGGCCTTGTACCGGAGACGTCGAGAATGAAGTCGGTGAGAGTGGTCATTTGGGTGTTGGATAAACTGCCCAGTCGATCAGTCAATTGGATTTGTAACCAACGTCCAGTGTCTTGATTGGGCACGATGATCCAATCTGGAGTCAGTGGCGAGACTTCACTCGGCGACGACAACACACGAGCGACGGTTTCAACCAAAGTGTTTAGATCGTTGGAAAAGACACACTGCATGATTTGATTTCCGCACGTTCGGGCTCTTTACGCAACCACTGTCAACGCGTCACACTGTTTGCTGACAAGGAGACTATATCGTGCCAAATCCATTCGTCGTCGACGACACCCGCATTGCGCAAATGAAACCCTTGATTACGCCCGCGATCTTGTTGGAAGAATTACCCATGACCGACGGAATGATCGAGTCTGTCGCCAAAGATCGTGCGGAAATCGCCGATATCATGCACGGCCGTGATTCAAGACTGGTTGTGGTTGTCGGGCCCTGTTCGATTCATGATCCAGATGCTGCCAAAGAGTATGCCTCTCGTCTCAAGCCGTTAATCGAAACATACAGCGATACGCTGAAAATTGTCATGCGTGTTTATTTTGAAAAGCCTCGGACCATTGTCGGGTGGAAAGGATTGATTAACGACCCGAATCTTGACCAGAGTTTTGCAGTGAATAAGGGGTTACACAAAGCCCGGAGTTTGTTGTGTCACTTGGTGGAACAAGGCATTCCCGTCGGATGTGAATTTTTAGATACCATCAGCCCACAGTTCATTGCTGATTTAGTCAGCTGGGGAGCAATTGGTGCTCGAACCACTGAAAGTCAGGTGCATCGTGAATTGGCATCTGGTCTATCGATGCCTGTGGGATTCAAAAATGGAACCGATGGTACGATCACGATTGCCACCGATGCTGTTCAAGCAGCCAGCCATCCACATCATTTTCTATCGGTCACGAAACAAGGTGTGGCTGCGATTTTCGGAACCACGGGGAATCCCGATTGCCATGTAATCTTACGAGGTGGGCAGTCAGGGCCGAATTATGAGCGCGCCGAGGTTGCCCCTGTTCTTGAAACACTCCGTTCAAAATCCTTACCTCCGTATCTGATGATCGATTGTAGTCACGGGAATTCGTTGAAAGATCATACTCGGCAGCATTTGGTGGTTGAGAGCGTGCTTCAACAGCGCCGAGAAGCGGACCATGGAATTTTTGGAATTATGATCGAAAGCCATTTAGTCGCTGGGAATCAGCCATTGAAGCCGAACCTTTCAGATTTAACCTACGGGCAATCCGTGACGGATGCCTGTATCGGTTGGGATGAGACGGTGGGATTACTCCAGATGCTCCATGACGGTCGCTGACGGAAACGCTTAGACAGTCGGTTCATGCAGACGGATGGCTGAAAGATTGGGGGTCCAGCGCAAGGCGGCAGAGTGTTTGAGACAGTGCAGTCGGGCAAAAGCCACCGGCTTTCGTTTCGGACACATAGACGGGTTCGATGCCCCATCGCGCCATCAGCTCATGCGGTATCCCCCCTGAGTAAACTGCCTTTGGGTTGAAGACCACGTGGGTCAGAACCTCGCGCGGCTCAGACCCTTGTGCATCCCTCAATAGGGTCGCGATTAGCGTCTGAAGGCTTGCAGATACATCTAAGCCGAGTTGCTCGGGATCATGGCCGAGGTTGGGTATCCAGACTTTATTTGCTGAGCTTTGCGCAATGCTCGTGCCGATTCCCACAGGTAATAAGTTTGCCAACAAGCTTGAATAAAAACTGCCTTGTGAAAACACGATCAGATCTGTATCCACCAGCATACTTCGAGTTTTCCGTTTCGCAGCGACTGTGGTTCGCGACTCATGTTCAAGGCCTCGGTTGAGAAATAGCTCTTTGATCGGGCTGTGAATCGGATGCATGGCCTTTCCCGTGAGTCGGTGCTGTCCGAGGATCAGTTGGCCATCCTCAAGTAAGGCACCGAGGTGCAGATTGGCGTCGACACTGACACGAGCGATTCCTTGGCTCTTACTCAGTCGGGAAAAGAGGCCGGCGGTCGGATCCAGGCGTCGGTGGTGATCAAGATAGGCCCCGGTTAACGCTAAATTGCCAAGACTTGCTCCGCGATAATCAAAATTCGTCGGCGCAGCGTCGAAAAATCGGGACAGGAGACGATGAATGCTGCTTTGTAGAGGTTCGTGAATCTGGGTGATGAGTTTATCTGAACCGTTCTTCAGACCGTGCAACAAGATTTCGATGACGCGGCTCGGAGCATCCGATGGAATCCGGGTGGCAAATAACTTAACAACGGCTTGGTGTCCAGCCAGCGACTCATCAGCGAGTGCCATGATTCGACTCCGTAGATCACCCACTGCAGGCATATCAAAGCTGGTTCGTAAGATCGCTGATGATCCGCCTGAGTCAAATGGGGTGAGGAGGTGTGTTGAATGATGGGTCAGATGCTTTAAGACACGTGCGGTGTCATTGAAGGCTGTCCCACCAGACAAAATCGTGAGACGCGGCCCAAGTTCAGGTGCTTTGAGTAAGCGCGCAATGATTTCTTGATCCATGAAACCCTTAAAAAATAAGCGAATATTGTGCGCATCCTGATAAAAACCCCGCACAGGAGACCGAAAGTTTGGCACACTTTGGGCCAGTCGCGAACAGGGTATGTCGGTCTCCACACGGACACAATGATGAAGCAATCCGAAGATGCCCTTCCATCAGCTAGCCGATAATTCATGATCAAACTACCGAAGCCTATTCGTGAAAATTTGCTCTTTTTAATTGCTGAAACGCAGTCGCAAGTCAGCCACCTCGAGCAGTCGATTCTGTTTCAGTCCCGATCCTCTGGGCAGCGGATTCTCGATCGTGCAGGCTACAGCTATAACCTGAGGGTGCGAATTCAAAATGCCTGTTGGGCGCAGCAGAAAGGTCGACGCACCCAAGAGATTCGTCTTCGCTTACAAGCGATCGAATCGATTGCGCATGATCTGGACCGAATCACCGAATTAGCGCGCATGATTGTCAATCGAGTGAGTGGGCTTGATGGGCTTGAATTCGTTGATGACAAGGTATTCAAGCCCATTTTTAAGCAGTTAAAAGCAGGCCTTTCGGTCATTGGGCCAACGATTTCTGAGGCGAACACGCAGCAGGCTATTCGGCTCCGGAAGATTGCTGAAAAGATTGAAAAGCAGCATCAGCGAATCGAGTCGGCTTCTATCGAACAGATCCGGAAAACGAATGGTCGAGAAATGGCTGCCGTGTTATTGGCAGCGCATGGTTTTCAGCAAATGGGTGAAACCTTGTTTGCGATTAGTGAATCATTATTGTCTGCAGTACTCGGCCAAGCGATCAATTTTGATCGACTCTATTCACTGGAAGCTTTAAACCAAGACTTGCAGGCAGACAGCAATGCGATCCGCATCGAAACCATTGCAGAAACGCGATCGGGGAGTGCAATTTCTGGCGTCGCTAAAGCGGGCTCAGATTCCTACACAGCGATCTTTAAAGACGGTGAACGCAAGAAGCTCAAAGAGGAAAAAGAAGGGTTTGAAACCTGGCATGAACTGTACCCCGGTCTGGCTCCTAAGGTGTTGTCTTATCAGAAACGGGGCGAAAATGCGGCTTTATTAATTGAGCATTTAAGTGGACTGACATTAGAAAACATTGCACTGAATGAGTCGCAACAATTGCTTGAAGCAGCCGTTAAGCAATTAGGCCAAACGCTCCGCCGGATCTGGCGAGAGACGGAAGAAGACTCCAAGAGTCAAGCTCAGTACATGGCTCAACTGGAAAAACGACTACCGGATATTTTATCACTGCACCGGGATTTTAATTTTCCACCCACCAAGCTGTGTGGTCTCCCCATCAAGGGCCTGCGGCAATTGATTTCTGAAGTCAAAAAACGAGAAGTTGCCGCTCCGTTTTCTGTTTATATCCACGGCGATTTTAATCTGGATAACATCATTTTTGATCCGTCGGAGAAGCGGATCAACTTTATTGATCTGCATCGCTCACGGCAAATGGACTATGTTCAGGATGTTTCAGTGTTCATGGTGTCTTGTTATCGATTACAGGTGCTTGAGCAGCCCGAGCGAAAGCGGCTGATGTGGCTCGCACTGGAAATGCATGCGCTGGCCAAGCGATTCGCACAAAAACAGCGGGATAAGACATTCGAGTTTCGGCTGGCATTGGGCCTCGCGCGTTCGTTCGTGACATCGACGCGATTCATCCTAGACCCTCGACTATCTCGCCGAATGTTTTTGAAAGCTCGCTTTATTCTGGAACACATCGTCCAATCCAAGCCAGGCAGTGAGGCTCGGTTTCGCATTCCGTTAAAGGAGATTTTTCATGACTAATCCACGCATTGCCGTGATTGGGATTCCCGGTAAATGGTCGACGGAGGTCTTGGCCGAACGTATTGCCGCGAAAACGGGTGCCTGCCCAGTCATCGATATGGCGGAAGTGACCTTTCAATCGTCAGCAGGTGCTTTGACTGCGCTTGGCCTTAATCTCAATGAGTTTGACGGTCTTGTCGTCAAAAAAATCAGCCAGCAGTACAGTCCATCCACACTCGATCGGCTGGAGTTATTGCGCGTGGCCGAGGCGCAGGGTGTTCGTGTGTTCAGTCCGGCGTCATCGATGCTCCGGCTGATCGATCGGCTCAGTTGTACAGTGACCTTGCAAAACCATTCGATTCCGATGCCAGACACCTGCGTGACCGAGTCCATTTCCGATGCGATTGCGTTCATTCAAGGCGCTGGGGAGGCTGTGTTAAAGCCGTTATTCTCAACCAAGGCGAGAGGCATGACGGTGCTTGATGCATCAGAAAGCGACGACCAATTATCTGTCGCGTTGACATCATTTCAACAAGACAACCCCGTGCTGTATCTGCAGCGCAAGATTGCTTTATCCGGTCGCGATATGGGATTGATGTTCCTTGGTGGCGAGTATTTGGGCGCTTACGCTCGAGTCGCACAGACTGGAGCATGGAATACAACAATCCATTCCGGAGGCAAATACGAAGCTGTCGATCCAGATGCGTCAGTCATCGCGATGGCTTCCCGGGCACAAGAGCTATTTCAGATGGACTTCACCACAGTGGATGTCGCAGAAACGGACGATGGCCCGATTTGCTTTGAAGTGTCTGCTTTTGGCGGATTCAGAGGCGGTCTTGAGGGCACTGGAATTGACGTGGCTGAGCATTACGCTCAGTACGTGTTGGAGTCGTTATCATGACCGTTGAAGCGATCGCGAACAGGCTTCGCGGTGATGTCGATCTCGAGTATCGATTCGTGATTTCGATTCAAGGATTCACGATCGGAGTATCTTCAAACTCGGAAGCTTTAATCCAGCAGCTCACATCCTATTTTGGCCATTTGGTGGTGAATGCTGAACGGTGGGATTGTCAGGTGGAGGCAATTGAGGGGTCGATCGATCTGTCTGACGAGGGCTGGACTGATTGGCCGCGAGAAGCCGGTAAATCTGGCCGAAAAGAGGCCTACATTGACGGAGAAAACTTTCGCCTGATCCACAAAATCAAGACTGGGGCTTACCTTCTTCAGTCATCTGGCGGGGTCATTATTCGTGGCCATTGCTCAGCCAATGACAACCAAGTCATTAACGCGATTAATGCGCAATTCCTGAACCACAGGCAGCACCAGGGTGATCAGCTGTGCCATGCATCGGCGTGCCAGCTTGGCGACACCGTCGCGGCATTTGCGGGTTTTTCAGGAGGCGGAAAATCCACATTGATGTTGCATTGTCTCGATGCGCCAGAGCTCTCTTATCTGTCAAATGATCGACTGCTTCTCGAGCGACGAGCTGACACAACAATTGCTCGGGGAATTCCCAAACTTCCGCGTGTGAATCCCGGGACGATCGTCAATGATTCCAATTTGCGATCGATGCTGAACTCAGACGAACTGGCACGATACGAGGAACTTCCTGCCAACGAACTTTGGGATTTGGAAGACAAGTTTGATGTCCGAGTCGACCAGGTTTACGGTCAACACCGATTGGCTGAGCAGGGCAATCTTGGCTTACTCTGTATTTTAAATTGGCACCGCAATAGCGAGGAAGACACAGAGGTGCGGCCAGTGATGATTGAGCAACGAGCTGACTTATTGGCTGCAGTGATGAAGTCGTCGGGGCCCTTTTATCTCGATATCGATGGGTCGCCATTGTCGCCAAATAATGCACCCATCCCCGAGCGCTATCTGCATGCACTTGCCCCGGTAGATGTTTATGAAATTTCAGGCCGGATTGATTTCCAAGCGGCAAAAGATCAGGTCGTGGCGCTTCTTCGGAGTCTGTCAGCATGACTGATCTGGCCTTTGCCCTGATCCGCCATGGTGATTATCAGCAGCGTGACAATACGCCGAGCGCCCACCAACCTTGGCCGTTGACGACTGAGGGTCAAGCACAAGCGGTCGTGGGTGCAGCGCACTTATTGGACATGGCGACCATGCTCGGCTTGCCATTGAATGACTTTTGGTACAGCTCGCCTCTAGCGAGAGCGCGAGAGACTGCGGAGATCATGCGGGCAGAACTTCAGGTATCTGGACCGCTTGTGTGTTGCGATGATTTGATGGAGCGAGGTTTAGGTTCGGCGAATAATTTGTCGATCGATGAAGTGGAGATGTGCTTGAACGATCTGGGTCTATTTGAAGACACACCGGTTGACTGGAAAGCAAATAGTGAATTTCGGTTACCATTACCCGGTGCTGAATCGCTGATGGATGCGGGTCAACGTGTCGCTCAGCGGCTGCTCACGATTGCAGCGAATTCCGAGAATCGCCAGACTCTCGTCCCGGTATTCGGCCATGGTGCGGCTTTTCGCCACGCCGCCTACCACTTGGGCGTTTTGGATGGGAAGGATATTCGCCGATTCAGTATGCATCATGCCCTTCCTGTGGTGATTGCTCAGAGCGCTGATGGAAAGTGGACACAGCGAGCTGGAGAATGGAAAGAACGAACGCGTCAGACGGACTTTACGGACTAATGCTGTGACTGCTGTACATATCCATGAACTACCGCGATTGACTCGCCAACTCCCAAAAGCGAAAGAGGAGTGGCAACTGAACTCGCATCATTCCGGATCGCACAAGGTGTCTGGTCGCCATGTCAAAAAGCGGCTACAGGAGGCGGTCCGATGCCGGCCTTGGAAGTGGCCGAAGCGGCCTGTGTTTTTCATCTCGGATCCTCACGCAGACGCAGAAGCTTTTCTGGCCAGTGTCTTGAGCACAGGTGCGATCGATCCCCCAGAAGCGCATGATCGGATCAAGCTCAACAAAGCCGGTAAAAAAGCGCACTTCGTGATTGGTGGAGATTGTTTGGATAAAGGACCGAGCAATCTGAGATTACTAGAGTCCATCAAAGCGCTGTATGACGCCGGCGCAAAGGTGACCTTAATCGCGGGCAATCATGACATACGATTGTTAATGGGATTGGTGTCTTTGCGTGGCAAGAAAGATGTCCTCACCGAGCATCTATTCGTCAGGATGGGAAACAAAGTTGTGCCCTTGTTGGCTGAAGTGTTTGAGCGTTACGTGAAGATGACGAAGCCGCCAAAACAGCTTCCATCGATTGACGAATGTCGTCGCAAATTGTATCCGCGAAATGACTGGTTTGCCCGTTTTCCGATGGCTGTAGCGAATCGGATGCCTGAAGAAGCAGTGATTCGCGAACTCGAGCGGATGGGCAAGAAAATCAAGACCTTTGAGGCGGCCTGCCTAGACCATGGAATGACGCTGCAGGATGTCTATCGCACCGCGCAGGTTTGCCAACAGCTATTCTTAAAGCCGAAAGGGAAATATGGCTGGTTTTTTAAACGCATGGTGCTGGCTGAGAAAATGGGGTCCTTTGTGTTCCTGCATGCAGGCCTTGATGACTCGGTTGCGAAGTTGATTGAAAAACAGGGTGTGAAAGCGCTGAATCGGCTGTATCGACGACAGTTGAAGTCAGATCTCTTTGAGTTCTATTTCGGCACAGTGGCGAATGTCATGCGGACTAAGTATCGGCCAGTCGATTTGCCCCTTTCTCCACGCGGCGTGAATCGGGTGCATCGGAGTGGTATTCACGCGGTTGTTCATGGTCATCTGAATCGGAAGTATGGCCAGCGCATGTTGTTGAAGCAGGGGCTTCTGCATATCGAGGGAGATATTACTCTCGATCGCAACTCGCGAAAAAAAGAGGGTCTTTCAGGGCTTGGAGCTGGCCACATCCGCATTTGCCCGACTGAACAGGTGATCGGGATCAGTAACGATTACCCACGCACGAAAATCTTTTCGCTTCCGTTTTAAGGATTAACCATGTTGCAACGAAAAAATCGCTTTCGGCACGAATCGCTACAGGACAGCAAAACCATCCAAGCCTATCTCAAGGCGATCCTCAAAGGATTGGATCAAGGAGAATTAGTCTTCAGTGATGATGAGGGCAGTATCACATTGAAACCTCAAGGTCTTCTCAACCTCAAAGTGGTCGCCAGCGAGGATGTCGATAAGAATCAGTTTGAGTTGCGCGTCAGTTGGGCCAATCACGAGACTCAAATTCAGCAGGGAGCACTGAAAATAGGAGCCGACTGAGCCACGCCAACCAAGCGGTAACTTGAAAAATAAATGCACAAAGTTCTTCTTATCGATCTTTTGATCACGTTCGTCATGTTTTTGTAACATTTGAACTGTAAAACAGCGAGCGTGCCTAAAGCGTGACATGACATCAGCTTTCGGCTCAAAGAAAAAACTTTAAAGGAGTTCTCCATGTTTGTTCGTATCGCTACTTCTGCCGCTTTGGCAGTTGCGATGAGCACGACTGCTGTAGCACGTGACTACATTAGCATCGCTGGTTCATCAACAGTTCTTCCGTTTGCAACGATTGTTGCTGAGCGTCTCGGCCGTAACTACAACCAAAAGACTCCAGTTGTTGAATCTGGTGGTTCTTCAGTTGGTAAGAAAGGTGTGTGTGACGGAATCGGAACTGAATTCATCGACATTGGTAACGCATCTTCACGCATGAAGACTGCTGAGCTTGAGTACTGTGATAAAAACGGTGTGAAGCTGACTGAAATCAAAGTCGGTTACGACGGAATCGTTGTTGCTAACTCGAAGAGTGGTCCACAACTGAAAATCTCTTTGGCGGATCTTGGTAAAGCATTGACCGCTGAAGTGGCCATCGACGGCAAAATGGTCGCCAATCCGTACAAGAATTGGTCAGACATCAATCCAGCGCTTCCCAATACAGCCATTCGAGTTTATGGACCACCAACAACCTCTGGTACACGTGCTTCTTACGCGGAAATCGTGAACGAGAAGGCTTACTGTGGTAAGGACGCGGACGCGAAAGCTGCGTTGAAGGCTGCTGGTAAGAAAGCAAAGACATGTCGTGCCATGCGTACAGACGGCGCATATGTTGAAGCTGGCGAACAGGACAATCTGATTGTCCAGAAGCTACAAGAAGATCCAAATGCATACGGAATCTTCGGCTTCTCATATCTTGATCAGAACTCTGACACGCTGCAAGGCGCAGAATTGTCAGGTGTCATTCCAACTTTCGACGCGATTGCCGCTGGCAAATATAAGGCATCACGTGCATTGTTCTTCTATGTGAAGCATCAGCACATTGGTGTTGTACCAAGCATCGATAAGTACATGACTGAGTGGACTAAGCACTGGGGCGACGACGGAATTCTGGCTGACGCTGGTATGATTCCAATGCCGACTGCAGAGCGTGATGAAATGGCTGCTCGTATGAAAGATCTTCCAGTCTTGGTTGCTGCAGATCTTAAGTAATCAACACAGCTTGAGTTGATCGAGGAAAGTCGGCGGATTCATCTGCCGACTTTCTTTTCATTGGAGGAAAAACGAACGTGTCCATCACCAGTCTTGCACTCATCGTTCTCGTTATTGGCGCGGCCTACTTTTATCTTGGTCAACGCTCAATTATTGAGCAAAGGGCGTCGACGAACATTAAATTGCACTCCCTGCCTCATTACTATGGCGCGTGGGCAGGCCTGATCGCTACCATCCCTGCGCTATTACTACTCGTGATTTTTTCAATTGTTGACGGCATTGTTTTCAAGCAAATGATCCGTGACTTTTATCCGCCAGAAATTCTGGCTCTTGGCAAGATGGACCAAGAAATTGCATTCGCGAAAGTCATGAACGTTGTGGACGGCATTAGTTTTGGAGAGTTTGACCCTTGGATCCAAGCGGCAGGTGATGCCTGGATTCGTTGGCAGTCGACATCTGATCAATTGATTACCGTCATGGTCTTGGCGATTTCAGTGCTTGGTGGGTTTTTTGCTTACCGTCAGATCAACCCGGAATTCCGGTCACGTAATAGTGTCGAGCGAGTCATTCTTTGGACACTCATTCTAAGCTCCACAGTTGCCATCATCACAACGATTGGGATCGTGCTATCGGTCCTCTTCGAATCCATTCGATTCTTTAAATTGATTCCGCCACAAGACTTTTTATTCGGGCTTGAGTGGAACCCTCAATTTGAGGGCGCGCAGCGCGCAGGTTCCGGTGGAGGGACCGCAACCTATGGGATGCTCCCGATGTTTGTGGGCACATTCCTGATTTCTACGGTGGCTTTAGTTGTTGCTGTTCCGGTGGGTCTTTTCAGCGCAATTTATCTGGCGGAATACGCGTCTGCACGAGTAAGAGCAGTGGTCAAACCTTTACTTGAGATTTTGGCTGGCGTGCCAACGGTGGTTTATGGCTTTTTTGCGGCTTTGACGGTAGCTCCTTTCGTCAAAGGTGTTGGTGAATCGCTTGGCTTGGAAGTCGCGTCTGAATCTGCATTGGCCGCTGGCCTTGTGATGGGGGTGATGATCATCCCCTTTATTTCCTCCCTCTCGGATGACGTCATCAATGCTGTGCCGCAAGCGCTTCGTGATGCTGCTTACGGCCTTGGATCGACGAAAAGTGAAACCGTGCGACAGGTGGTTTTGCCAGCAGCACTTCCCGGCATTGTTGCAGCCATTATTTTGGCCGTATCACGGGCCGTTGGTGAGACCATGATCGTAGTGATGGCCGCCGGTTTAGCAGCCAATCTCTCATTTAATCCGCTGGATGCTGTGACGACTGTTACATCGCAAATTGTCACGATCTTAGTCGGAGACCAAGAATTCGAGTCAGCGAAAACCTTGTCGGCATTTGCACTGTCCTTGATGTTGATTGTGATTACGCTCGGATTGAACTTTTTTGCTTTGCAAATTGTGAAGAAATACAGGGAACAGTATGACTGATACAACACACCGCGTTTTAACGCCTCAAGAGGCAGCTGATCGTGTGGCCGCTTCGCTAGACAGGCGTAATTCGAGCGAGACCCGATTTAAGTCGTTTGGTGTTGCGGCCATTGCGGTAGCACTTGCTTTTCTCGTCTTATTATTTGCTGGGATTCTGTCGAAAGGAATTCCAGGCATGCATCAATATTATGTGACTTTTGATGTCACTTTGGATGCAGAGCGGTTGGATCCTCAGGGGCTGATGACCGCTGAGTCACTCTCCTCAGGCGATTTTGATGGAGTGGTGCGAGAAGGCTTATATGCAGCTCTCGGTAATCCAGAGGGACGTAAGCAGAAGCGCGCCGCGCGAGGCATCTTGTCCTCGGGTTCAGGGCAGCGTTTGATGCACTATGTCTTGGACAATCCATCGACGGTAGGCCAAACGGTTTCAATGAAGTTTGCCTTAGATGATGATATCGATACCTTTTTGCGAGGGATGATTGATCGAAATACTCCCGAAGCGGATCGCCGGATCAATGATCAGGTGATTGCCTATGTTGACCGTCTTCAAGCGGACGGCCGTGTTTCCTATGAACTCAGTGATTATCTGTTTTTTGGATCGGCCTCTCGTGACGCGGAAATGGCCGGGATCAAAGGGGCTTTGATTGGCTCGATTTACACCCTTCTTGTCTGCGTGGTGATTGCGTTTCCTCTGGGAGTCGCGACGGCCGTGTACTTGGAGGAGATTGCGCCCAAGAATCGTTTAACGGAAATTATTGAAATCAATATTAATAATTTGGCTGCCGTCCCTTCGGTTGTTTTTGGCATCATGGGGTTGGCCGTGTTCATTGTCCTCTTTGGTATGCCAAGATCGATTCCGCTTGTGGGTGGTATCGTGCTCGCCTTAATGACGTTGCCAACCATCATTATTTCTTCACGAGCAGCGATTCGAGCCGTGCCACCCAGCATTCGTGACGCAGCCTTAGGGGTTGGAGCGTCTAAGATGCAGACAATTTTTCATCACGTGATCCCGCTAGCGATGCCAGGCATGCTGACGGGTACCATTATCGGTATGGCTCAGGCACTCGGCGAGACGGCCCCACTTTTGATGATTGGGATGGTTGCGTTTATCGTTGATATTCCCGGTGGCGTGACAGATCCAGGAACAGTACTTCCGGTTCAGATTTTTATGTGGGCGGATTTTGCGGAGCGGATGTTTATTCAAAAGACCAGCGCAGCAATTATCGTATTGCTTGCGTTTCTGATTACGATGAATGCGGCGGCCATTGTGCTTCGTAAGAAACTCGAGCGCCGTTGGTAAGGAATGTTTAGGATGGAAACGACGATGACTGATACAGCAGTTAAAGCGACACAACAGAAAATGGAAGACCGCCAGGTTCCTGATCATACGATTGGTGAGGTTCATGTCGATAACGCACGGATGACCGCTCGCGGTGTTGACGTCTATTACGGTGATAAGCACGCCATTCAAGATGTGACACTTGATATTGGATCTAGCCAGGTCATTTCGTTTATTGGTCCGTCGGGTTGTGGCAAGTCCACGTTCCTTCGCTGCCTCAATCGGATGAACGACACCATTGATATTTGCCGTGTTGATGGCGAAATCAAGATTGATCAGGATGATATTTACGACCCTCGAATTGACGTGGTCTCATTGCGTGCACGGGTTGGTATGGTGTTCCAAAAGCCAAACCCCTTCCCAAAATCGATTTATGACAACATTGCCTATGGTCCTCGTATTCACGGTTTGGCGCGGAATAAAGTTGAGCTTGACGAGATCGTTGAACGGTCTCTGGAGCGTGCGGGCCTCTGGGGCGAAGTCAAAGATCGGCTTGATCAGCCTGGAACAGGTTTGTCAGGTGGCCAGCAGCAGCGGCTTTGTATTGCTCGCGCGGTTGCAGTGAGCCCAGAAGTCATTTTGATGGATGAGCCATGTTCAGCGCTCGATCCGATTGCCACTGCGAAAATCGAAGAGTTGATTCATGAATTACGGGAACAATATACCATTGTGATTGTGACTCACTCGATGCAACAGGCAGCACGTGTCTCAGATCGGACAGCATACTTCCACTTGGGTAAGTTGGTTGAAGTGGGTGAAACGAAGCAGATATTCACGAATCCAGTGCATGAGTTGACGCAGGACTACATTACAGGTCGATTCGGATAATTTGATGGCAGATTTAAAAGAAGATTTTGCGCGACATATCTCCAGTGAATTTAATGAGGAGCTCGAGGGGCTTTGCGCGGATCTTCTGAAAATGGGGGGGTTGGCGGAACGCCAAGTTCGCCTCGCTATTGAATGCCAAGAACAGTTCGATTCAGCGCTCGTTGATCAGATCAAAGCGGCCGAAAACGCGGTCAATGCCTGGGAAATTAAAATCGATGAGTTGGTGGCGACTTTGATCGCCAGACGCCAACCCGCAGCAACCGACTTGCGCCTTGTCTTAGTGATTTCCAAGATCGTTCGAGATTTAGAGCGGGCCGGAGACGAGGCCAACAAAGTCGCACAGATGGCGCAAAAAGCCCATGAATCTGCGCATGCATCGGCGATCGGGCTCTCAGAGGTTCGGGCGATCGGTGATCAGGTCTTGCGGATGCTCGGAGACGCGTTGACTGCTTTTGCTCGCATGGATCCTGAGATGGCACTCGATGTCGCAAGAGACGATAAAGAAGTGGACCGTACCTATGAAGCCGCATTGCGTGCCTTGGCGACTCATATGATTGAGGATCCTCAGGAAATAGGATCCGTGTTGAATGTGATGTGGGTACTACGCGCACTTGAGCGTGTTGGTGACCACGCAACCAACATTGCCGAGCATGTCATCTACCTCGTGAAAGGGACGGACATCAGACACTTGTCAGTCACAAATGTTGAAGAAACACTGAAGACGACCGCCAATTTAGTGAATTAACCGGTCTGCCGGAATCACACACCGAAATTCTGAACCTTGTCCGACCTTGGATTGAATCTCCAACGTTCCTCCATGGCGGTAGAGGATATGCTTGACGATCGCTAACCCAAGGCCAGTGCCTCCCGTTTCCCTCGAGTGACTATTATCTACCCGATAGAAGCGTTCGGTGAGTCTTGGTAAGTGCTCGGTTGAAATCCCCGGGCCATCATCTTTCACTGTAATGACGCCATCTTCTCCGCGCAGATTGAAACTCACCGCAATCTGCGCGCCATCATGTGAATATCGCACCGCGTTAGCGGTCAAATTGGTCAGCGCCGATGACAATTCATTCCAGTCACCTCGTAAGGTCTTTGGCGCGCAGTCAGCCATCACAATCTGTGTCTGTTGTTTCTGCACTGCGCGTTTGACTTCGTCTGCATCCTGAATCGCATACTGGATCAAATCTTGAACTTGAAACTCTTGAGGGGTGGCGTCTGGGGCGGTCGTCTCCAACTGTGACAGGATCAACAAATCTTTGATCAGCGAGTTCATCCGATCCGCTTGTTTAAATGCTTGCCCAACAGCACGCACACCTGCATCACTGACTAGATCGTTATCGATTATGGTCTCGAGGTACCCTGTAATGACCGTCAGCGGTGTTTTCAGTTCGTGCGAGACATTGGCAATAAAATCAGACCGCATGCGTTCGAGCCGGGTAAACCGTGTGACATCGCGAACGACTAACAAAAACCCCGTTTTATCGATCGAACAGACGGTGTATTCGAGCATTTTCCCAGAGGTGATGGGGGAAGGAAGCGTGATGGGTAAATCGTATTTCCCGGTTTTGACGTAGGTGTAGAGTTCGGGAGTTCTGACTAAATTGAATAGCGAGGCGTCTTTGTCAAAAGACTCACGTAACCCAAGCAAACGACTGGCGGGCTGATTCCACCAGTTAATTCGCCAATCTAGGCTCAGATGAATCAGTCCCGCATCGAGACTTGCGAGGGACTGATGCAGGTTGGCGAGGAGTTGATGGACGGAATCTCTTTCAGCGGCGATTTCCGACTCACGTTTTTGGATCCGTTGTGTCATATCAAGCCATAGACCAGGAACTTGTGTCATTTCTTGGCCTGGGCGCTTTTCTAACCAGCGATACATTTGGTTACGACGCCATACCGAAATGACTAACGCTCCCGAGATCAAAACGAGTGCTGTTTCGGTCCAAAATCCAGTGAGTTGACCGAATGTGAGAATGCCGGCAACTAAAAGACCGGTCTGAATGATTGTTGTTCCGAAATAGCCGTACATACTGCGCCTTCAGGCCCGATTAGACATTGTTTTAACAGTCAACATCGTTGAACATAAGGATCTACGGAAACTATCGGATTGAAGGATCAACATTGCCGTCCTATCCCTTCATTGAAAAAGAGTTAAGTTGGCTATCATTTAACCATCGGGTGCTCCAAGAGGCGATGGATAAGTCGAATCCGCCAATTGAGCGCGCTCGATTTTTAGGTATCTACTCAAGCAACTTGGATGAATATTACAGGGTTCAAGTCGCAGATGTGCGCCGTCGGATACTTTTGCATCAAGAAGTTGGCGGCGATCCGCAGGCACGAGCACTGTTGACAGCCATTCAGCGTCGAACACTTGACCTTAACGCGGAATTTGAGCTGGCACATTTGGAAGTGGTGCGAACGCTCGCGAGACACAACATCTTTCTGGAAAACGATGAGCAGCTGAGTATTGGGCACCGTGAATGGCTTCGAAAATATTTCCATTCGAGAATTCGGAAGTTCATCTGTCCTATTGTCGTGAGTCCGCAAGTCGATATGGGCGACGTGCTCGCGGATGATGCCACCTATTTAGTCGCCGAGCTTCGTCGGGGTGACGCCTATACCTATGCACTGATTGAAGTTCCTACCGACCATCATCCACGCTTTATCGAATTACCTGCAGAAACATCGCGCCGTAAAAAACCCCTGGTGTTGCTCGATAATGCGATTCGCATTGGTCTTCCAGAGATCTTCGAGGGTTACTTCGAATTCGATGAAGTGCAAGCATGGTCAATGAAGATGACGCGTGACGCCGAATATGATTTGTCTGACGAAATCGATGAGAGTTTGATGGATCGATTGTCCTCTGGGTTGAAGCAACGACTCACAGCCGAGCCGACACGCTTGGTGCATGATCGAGATATGCCAGATCGCGTCCTTGAAATGTTGAAGCGTGAGCTTGGCATTACCCGAATGGATGCGATTATCGCGGGTGGTCGTTACCACAACATGAAGGACTTCTTGGGCTTTCCTTCCATTGGTCGGGCGTCCTTACAGAATCCCGATCTCGAACCGATCGCTTCCAAGGCACTCGACAATCAGCGGAATTATTTTGATGTGATTCGCGCTAAGGATGTTCTCCTTCATTACCCCTATCACGATTTTTACCATTTCACCGAATGGCTTCGTCAGGCTGCCCATGATCCGGCAGTGGAATCGATCCGGATTAGCCTCTATCGCGTGGCCAGCTCGTCGCTGGTGATCAAGGCGCTGCTTGATGCGGCGGCGAATGGAAAAGAGGTGTCTGTGATTGTCGAATTACAGGCGCGTTTTGACGAAGAAAATAATATTCGATGGTCCAAATTACTGACGGATTCCGGGGTGCATGTCAGCTTTGGTATTGCCAATCTCAAAGTGCATTCGAAGTTGTGCCTGATTACCAGAAAAGAGGGTGATCAGCGGGTCCGCTATGCGCACATTGGAACCGGTAACTTCAACGAAAAGACAGCCCGGATTTACACAGATTTTAGCTTGTTGACGGCACGCCCTGAGATCACTGATGAAGTCCGTGAAGTCTTTGCCTTCGTCCAGGCACCTTATCGCCGGGTGAAATTCAAACATCTCTGGGTGAGTCCAACGACTCAGCGGTACGAGATCTATCGACGCATCGATCGAGAGATTGAATTGGCCGAAACCGGTCGTCGAGGCCGAATTCTGATCAAGGTGAATAACTTAGCTGACACTGATCTGGTGACCAAGCTGTATGAGGCAAACCGAGCTGGAGTCCAGATCGATGCCTGTGTTCGAGGAATGTGTACCTTGATTCCAGGGATTCCTGGTTTAAGTGATCGTATTCGTGTGATCAGTATTGTTGATCGCTTTTTAGAGCATCCCCGTGTGGCAGTTTTCTACAACGATGGTGATCCAGAAGTCTTTATCAGTTCAGCCGACTGGATGACACGAAACCTGGATAACCGCGTGGAGGTGGCCACACCGATTTATGATCCAGACCACAAAAAAACCATCATTGATTTGATGGAGCTTCAGTTTAAAGACACCACCAAAGCCCGATGGATCGACGAAGATCAAACCAACCCGTACGTCAACCGAGGTAATCGTCGCAAAGTTCGCGCACAAATGACGACCTATCACTACATCAAGCAGTTAGAAAGTGACTGATCAAGACACAAACGATGCCGGGCGTTTGGTTGCTGCGGTTGATCTGGGGTCCAATAGTTTTCATGTGACGGTCGCTAAACTGACCGCATCCGGTCTGCAAATTGTCATGCGAGACCGTGAGCGCGTGCGACTGGCCTCAGGCCTTGATGATGCGGATCAATTGGATGATGCTTCAATTGTGCGGGGGGTTGAGGCGCTGCAACGATTTGATGCTCGATTGTCAGCGGTGGAGCCTGCTGATATCCGAGTCGTCGGGACGCATACGCTTCGAGAGGCGGTGAACGCTGAGGTTTTTATCGACCGCGCATCGGTGGTTTTTCGTGCTCCAATCGAGATCATTTCAGGTCCTGAAGAAGCCCGTCTTATTTTTCATGCGGTCGCCCACACGCAGCCAGTCGATGGACCTTTTATGGTGTTTGATATCGGCGGTGGTTCGACTGAGTTTGCGATTGGCCAAAATTACGATCCCTTATTTCTGTCGTCGCGAACGTTGGGTTGTGTGACCTATACCAACCAGTTCATGCCGAGTGTGAATAAAAAAACGTTTTCAGATGTGGAGTTAGCCACCAAACGCGCGATTGAGCCAATCGTGAGTCGCATCAAAGCGATTCCTTTCGACATCTGTTTTGCCACATCGGGAACCGCCAAGGGTGTCAGTGCCCTCGGTGAATATTTAGGGTTCGGTCCTCGGATCAGTCAAGAATCGATCCAGGCATGCAAAAAATTCTTATCGAAAGACAGTAATCGCAAAATTGCAGATATCCCGAACGTCAGCGTCGAACGCATGCAGGTACTCCCTGCCGGCGTAGGGATTTTGGCGGCGATTTTGGCAGAACTTGAATTGACTGAAATTGTTTACGCTGATGCAGCGCTTCGCGAAGGCGTGCTCTACACCATGGATGACCGGTTAAAGGCCGATGATATTCGTGAACGCACCGCGATGGATTTAGTGAATCAATACACTATCGATCGAGCACAAGCTGAGCGTGTGAAACAAACCAGTGAACAAGTCTTTGACGCACTCGCTGAGCATTGGAATTTGAATGATGAAGATCGGCATATGTTGATTTGGGCGGCGATGCTGCACGAAATTGGTTTGCCAATTAACTATTCTGGATTTCATCGCCATGGCGCATACATTTTGGGGAATACGCCACTTCCTGGGTTCAATCGTGAGCAACAAGATGTGCTCGCGATTCTGGTCAGACTCCATCGGAAGCGTTTGGATTTGTCGGCGATTCCAGAATTGCGGTATTGGTCTGGCAACCGCCTGATCAAGCTCATTCGCATCTTAAGGATCGCCACCGTTCTTCGGATTGGTCGCCAAGAGAAACAGATCCCCGATTTTTCGCTCCAGTCTACCAGCGATGATATTCGCTTGGTGTTTGCAAAGAATACGCTCAAACGCCATCCAGTGATGACCTTGGATTTGCAAGAGGAAATCAAGCGTCAGGCAGACGCTGGGTACATCTTGGAATTAGACGGCTGACTGCGTGCCTTGCTCGGCGAGTGGGGCAAACCGGTACCCTGTGCCTCGAACTGTCTCGATCAGATTTTCATGTCGATTGCCAAGCGCCTTGCGAAGACGACGGATGTGTACATCAACCGTTCGCTCTTCCACATACACATCGCCACCCCAAACACGGTCGAGTAATTGGGTGCGAGAAAATGCACGCTCGGGATGGGTCATAAACAATTGCAGTAGCCGATATTCAATCGGACTGAGCGTTAACAACTGTCCGCAGGACGTCACGCGCTGACCGACAGGGTCAAGGCGTAACTGATCAAATTCAACAGGCTCCTCGACGCCTTTTGGTGTTGTGCGTCGTAAAATGGCTTTGAGACGAGCAACAAGCTCTCGCGGAGAAAACGGCTTGGTGATGTAATCATCGGTAACTTCAAGGCCGGTGATTTTGGCGTCTTCTTCACCTCGAGCGGTCAACAAAATCAGCGGAATGTCTGCGGTATCTGAGTTGCGGCGTAAGCGTCGGCAGAGTTCAAGACCTGAGACGTTGGGCATCATCCAATCAATCAACATCAGGTCAGGAATGCGCGCTGTGACTTCGGCAAGAGCAGACTGCGCGCTATCAGCCTCTCGGACCTCGAAGCCCGCCATTTCCAATGCCACGGCAAGCATTTCTCGAACCGCAGGCTCGTCGTCCACGATTAAAACACGGCGCAGCGGTTGCTGACTCATAGCGATTCCTGAAACCAATTCGTGAACAGGATAAAACCATAGGTTTATTACAGAAAGGTTACGATCGAAATAAAAATGTCATAAAGAACCGAGAACCGCACCGACAAAGAGGGCTGCACCGAATCGGTGGTTTTCGATGAAGGCTCGGAAACAGGCATCACGGGACCGAGTTCGTGCGATGCGTTGCTGATGGAGCGCAAATCCAATTGCTCCGATGATCCCAACAATGACCATCGGATGGAGTTGGGCAAGCCAGAACGCATAGGAGAAGCCAGCCACGGCAATGAGTTGGCAACATCCAATCGCGATGAGGTCAAACCGTCCAAATACGATGGCTGTCGACTTCACTCCAATGCGTAAATCGTCGTCGCGGTCGACCATGGCATAGAAGGTGTCATAGGCAAGCGTCCAAGCCACATTGCCAGCAAACAGCGCCCAGACCAGTGGGTCTAGAGGTTGTTGATAAGCCGTGAATGCCATGGGTATTGCCATGGAGAATGCCAGGCCGAGTCCGATTTGTGGCCAAAACGTGATGCGTTTCAGCCAGGGGTAAATGATCGCGAGTATGAGTGCGATGACCGATAACATGATCGTTTCGGCGTTGGTGAGTAAAACCAGTGCAAAGGCAACCAACAGTAACGCTATCGCTAAGATCACTGCTTCTTTGACCGGCAGGTTACCTGTGGTGATCGGGCGATACCGGGTTCGTTTGACATGTTTATCGAATTGACGATCGGTCAGATCATTCACCACACAGCCGGCGCTTCGAGTGATCACGACCCCAAGGGTGAAAATGACCCAGATAGCCAGATCGAATGAGTCGGCTTTGAAACCTGCTAATGTCAGCGCAATCCAGGTTGGCCAGAGCAAGACAATCCAGCCAACAGGCCGGTCAAGACGAGTCACTTGAATCCAAAACGGGATTCGTGAGGCAAGGGTTCGAATGTCAGACATGGGCAAAGTGTTCCTCATGACCGATCCACCTTTCAATCAATTGTTCACGCACTCCCTGAGGTCCGGTTCGGATTGTTTCAGCAAGCGACGCGATTTCATCCAGCAACCCAGCGTGTTGGGTCAAATCGGCCACGCGAAAAGAGAGTTCACCGGTCTGGCGGGTTCCAATGACGTCACCTGGTCCTCGTAACTGGAGATCAGCTTCAGCCAGGATGAAGCCATCGCTCGTTTCTTTGAGGAGATTCAGGCGATCGCGTGATTGTTGAGAAATCGTGTCACCTGCAAGCAGAAGACAGAAACTCACGCGCGCACCTCGCCCCACACGACCCCTGAGTTGATGCAGTTGAGCGAGACCCAGGCGCTCAGGATTTTCAATGACCATGATATTCGCGTTGGGAACATTGACGCCGACCTCAATCACGGTCGTTGCAACCAACAGATCAAGATCGCCATGGCTAAATGCAGCCATCACCTGAGATTTGTCATCGGCCTTCATCCGGCCGTGAACAAGGCCAACACGACGATGGGGAAGTTGTTGTTTCAGTTTCTCAGCCCGCGTTTCCGCAGCCTCAGCGATACTTTGATCGGTTTCTTCGATGAGTGTACAAACCCAATAGGCTTGACCCCCCTCACTGAATTGCGCATCCAGACGGTTTGTGATCTCGACGGCTCGTGTCTGACTTAACAGCCGCGTATCGACTGGAGTCCGGCCGGGTGGTAAGGCATCAATCACTGAGACATCCAAATCAGCGAAATGAGTCATGGCGAGTGTTCTAGGGATTGGTGTGGCTGTCATGATGAGCTGGTGTGGTGTCAGGTCCTTTCCTTTTTCGCGCAACAGGAGGCGCTGTGCGACACCAAACCGGTGTTGCTCATCGATGATCGCGAGGCCGAGTCGATGAAAGACGATGTCCGTTTGAAAGAGGGCATGAGTTCCAATCACCATCTGACATGAGCCATTCGCGATTTGCTCGAGAATGGTTCGCCTTGGTTGAGCCTTCATGGACCCAGTGAGCCAACCGACTGAAATTCCAAGTGGGCTGAACCAGGTCGCAAACTGCGCCGCATGTTGTTCTGATAAGAGCTCAGTTGGAGCCATCAATGCCACTTGGAAGCCGGCGTCAATGACAGGCAGAGCTGCCAGAGCTGCCACGAGTGTTTTTCCAGAGCCCACATCACCTTGAAGCAAGCGAAGCATGGGGTGGCCACTTTGTAGATCGTGATCGATGTCTTTGAGCACACGTTGTTGTGCCTCTGTCAGCTCAAATGGAAGCTCCGTGATCAGCTGTTTCCTCGCCTCTGCTGCCGTGGACTGCAGGCAAGGCGCCTGGTAGCGGATGTAGTCATCTCGTCGCGTCAGTAACAAGAGCCGATGGGCGAGCAGTTCTTCAAACGCCAGTCGCTCCACGTAGGGGCTTGCAGGCAGCCCTTTGGTCGGCTGATGCAGAGCAAGCAGCGCATCCCACAACGCGGGACGATGCTTGGTATGAGCGGCATCTAATAACTCGTCTAACGCATAAAAATCAGCGCCTTTGGCGAGGGCTTGCCGAATCAAGTCGCGAAGTTTGGGTTGCGAAAGCCCGTCAGTGGTTGGGTAAATCGGCGTGAGTGTGTCATCTAACGGTGGTGGATCGCCTTTGAACACGGAAATTTCTGGATGAATGAATTCGGTCACTCCTTGGTTGATCCTAGGTTCGCCAAAGATTCGAACGGAGGCTGCACTTTTCAGAGTGGCGAGGTAGGCCCGTGAAAAATGAAATAATCGAATGCGAGCGGCCCCTGTCAGATCTTCAAAGGTCAACACAGCTTGCATGCGGCGACCGGGGATGATCGATTGAGCTGTGATTTCGCCTTGTAGAAGCTGAGGAGTCCCCGGCTGCAGATCGGCAATGTCGACAAGAGTGGTCCGGTCCTCATAGCGCGCCGGCAAATGAAACAAGAGATCTCGGAAAGAATACAGGCCCAAGCGGTTCAGTGCTTGCTCAACTTTGGGACCAACGCCTGTAAGACTTTGTAATTCGCTAGGCTGCCTGGTGTTTTGCATTCAGCTGCGGACCAACCTGTGTTCTGATGACATCGACCAAGAGATCGATCGCTTCAGTTCTTGGGAATTGTTTTCTCCAAGCAATGGCCACGGTTCGTGATGGTTCGGGTTGAGAAAATGGTTTGGTGATCAGATAACCTGGTGCGTAGCTTTTGGTGCCAGCCGCCGATGCAGGGAGTACCGTGACCCCGAGCCCTGAGGCGACCATATGACGGAGAGTCTCCAGCGAACTGCCCTCGGCGACCACGTTGTTGCGATCATGCGCTGCTCTCGATAAAGCAGGACAAGCATCGATCACTTGATCTCTGAAGCAGTGGCCTTCGCCGAGCAACAACACATTTTCGGTATGTAATTGTTTCGGTGGAATGTGTGCCTCATCGGCCCAAGGGTGGTTGGCGGGCAAAAGGACTTCAAAGGGCTCGGTGTAGAGTTCGCGAACTTCAACATCTGGTTCGGTAAACGGAAGTGCGACGATAATTGCATCCAATTGACCTTTTTTCAGCATTTGGCGCAATGTGCCGGTAAAGCTTTCTTCGATATAAAGCTTCAGTCTTGGTTCGGCGGCCTTCAGTGCCGGTAGTAACGCTGGAAAGAGGTACGGCCCAATAGTGTAAATCGCCCCCAGTCTCAACGGCGCTAAGAACGGATCTTTCACATGGTCTGATAATTCTTTAAACGCGTCGACTTCTTGCAGGATCGTCCGGGCTTTTTCAACTAACTGCTCGGCAACAGCGGTTAAGTGAACTCCTGTCTTACTGCGTTCAAACAGAGTGACACCCAGTTCATCTTCGAGTCGCTTCACGCCAATAGACAAGGTAGGCTGACTGACGAAACATCGAGAGGCGGCGCGTCCAAAATGTTTTTCGTCGGCAACGGCAATAATGTATCGAAGTTCTGTGAGGGTCATCGTTGTGTCTAATCCTTGGGATATCGTCATCCTAGGCTGTGGCCAGTTAGGAGGCAACCTGAAAACCGAGCTTGAGGCGGAAAAACTTCAAGTCCTGGGTGTTCGAAGAACACCAATGCCCGACGATCCGACCTGTCTTCGCCTCGACTTGGATGCTCCTGACAGTTGGAATCGATTATGCCGGATACCGCTCTCACAACAGGCCGTGATTGTGACGATCATGACGCCGGATACGCGGACTGAATTGGCGTATCGAGAGCGCTATGTCGGTGTCTCCGCGAAGCTCCGTCAATGGGCATCATTGCCAGGCCGTGAGCATCCCGTGATTTGGGTGAGTTCCACTGCGGTGTTTGGTCAGCATCAAACCGGAATTTTAGATGAGTCCGTCCCTGTTTCCCCTGACCATTGGCGTGGTCAACTGTTGTGGGAGGCGGAACAGAATATTGCGCAAATCAAAGCCCCCACAACCGTGATTCGGTTTTCAGGTCTTTATGATGCAAAAAGTGTCATGCGCCTCAGGGATCCGCTGTTTCGCGCACAATTAGACCCTAAGGCCGTGTCAAACCGCTTACATCGGCAAGATGCAGTCAGTTGGTTGCGGGAATTGGCGCTCGGTCATTCTCGTGGTGAGCAGATGCCAGCCTTAATCCACGGCGTGGACCAAGGATCAGCCACCTATCAACAGATTTTTGATCTCCTTGACGGAGCGAATATGTCCCTAACACCCGCGACAGAAGGTCGGATCTTGGCGACACAACTGGGCGATCGAATGCCAAGGCTCCGATACCCAACCTGCGAAGCTGTCCTCAGCCGACCATAATTCCATCGACCTCGACGCGTGCACCCTTGGGCAATTCAGCCACTCCAATCGCCGCCCGTGCTGGATAAGGAGCTTCAAATAACTCCTCCATGACTTGGTTGACGACTGGAAAATGATCGAGGTCAGTTAAAAAAATATGCACCTTGGCAAGCTGATTGAGGCCACCTCCGGCTGCTTCACAGACGGCTTTGAGGTTGCTAAACGCTTGGCGGATTTCCGCCTCAATGTCACCTTCAACCAGAGCCATGCTGCCTGGGACTAGAGGGATTTGCCCAGATAAGTAAGTGGTCTGGCCAACTTTAACGGCTTGAGAATAGGTGCCGATGGCAGCAGGTGCATCTGCTGTCGCGATAAAACTTTTGTTCATGATTAAGCTCGTATTCGTGAGATTTTCATAACCGACTTGATGCGCCGAATATGACGGACAACATTTGCGAGATGTTGTCTGTCACGGACGCCGACTTCAAGAACGATCACACTGGTTTTCGCATCCCGCTCCTCGCGATTGATGCGGTCGATTGCTGCATCGGCTTCGGAGACTGCAGACGCAATATTGGCAATGATGCCGGTTTCTGCCTCGACGATGATTTTGAGAGCGGTATAAAACTCGCCATTGAGATCATCGTCCCAGGTTAAGAAGACGGATTTTTCTGGGTTATCACGGATTTCTGAGACGTTGTTACAGGTTTCATGGTGAATCACCATGCCACGGCCTTTAGAGATGTGTCCGATGATCGGATCTCCCGGAATCGGGCGACAACATTTTGCATAGCTGGTCAACAGTCCTTCAGATCCCTTGATTGCAAGAGGCCTTGTATCCCCATTTTGGGACAACTTGGCGGGCTCTGAATCCGCATCAGGGACTAGCCGTCTCGCAATGGAATAGGCGACTCGGTTACCCAGTCCGATATCTTCAAGAATGTCATCAAATTCAATGAATTCAGCTTCTTTGACCAACGTCTGTTTTTGTTCGTCTGGAATTCGGTCGAAACTGGACCCTAGATTGGCTAAAGCACGACTTAATAAGCGTTGACCGAGACTCACCGATTCTGACCGTTGCTGATTTTTGAGGAAGTGACGAATGGCTGAACGTGCTTTTCCGGTCACGACAAACGAGAGCCAAGCGAGGTTCGGCTTGGCGTGCTTGGCGGTGACGATTTCCACCGTTTGACCGGATTGAAGAACCGTTGAGAGTGGCGCTAGCGCCTTATCAATTCGGCATGCAACACACCGATTTCCGACGTCTGTGTGCACTGCATAGGCGAAATCGACCGCTGTTGCCCCACTAGGTAATTCCATGATCTTGCCTTTCGGCGTGAAAATGTAAATGTCGTCGGGGAAGAGATCGATTTTGACGTTTTCGATGAATTCGAGCGAGTTACCGGCGCGTTGCTGGATTTCTAAAAGCCCTTTGACCCAGCGGTTGGTGCGCTGTACCGCGGCGGTATCGTCAGACCCCGCTTTATACAACCAGTGTGCCGCAATACCGCCAGAAGCCATGGCATCCATTTCTGAGGTTCGGATTTGAATTTCAATGGGCACGCCATGCATGCCAAAGAGTGTCGTATGGAGACTCTGGTAGCCATTTGCTTTTGGGATCGCGATGTAGTCTTTAAACCGTCCGGGACGAGGCTTGTATAAATTATGCACAATTCCAAGCGTCCGATAACAATCATCGACAGAGTCTGTGACGATGCGAAAGGCATAAACATCCATGATGTCGGAGAACGATTTTCGCTGGTCACGCATCTTGCGGTAAATGCTATTGGCTGCTTTTTCACGCCCTTCGATGCGAACTTTAATGCCGCTTTTTTCCAGTGCGCTCTCAAGTGATTCTAGGATCTCGGAAACGATTTTTTTGCGATTACCGGCCACTGTCTGGACCGCGCGCTCGATGCGTTCGATGCGCATGGGAAACATCGCGCGATAGGCCAGTTCATGCAGTTCACTGCGGAGCTCGTACATGCCCAACCGATTAGCGATGGGGCTGTAGATATCCAGTGTTTCTTTGGCGATACGACGGCGCTTTTCGGGGTTGAGCGAGCCGATCGTGCGCATATTGTGGAGCCGATCAGCCAGTTTGACGATGATCACCCGAATATCCCGGGCCATTGCCAGCGTCATTTTCTGAAAGTTTTCGGCCTGTGCCTCGGCTCGTGTTTCGAAGCTGATGTGCGTGAGCTTACTGACACCGTCAACCAATTCAGCGACAGCTTCACCAAATTGGGATTGCAGCGCATCTTTGGCGATCCCGGTGTCTTCGATGACATCATGCAACATCGCCGCCATCAGACTCTGGTGATCCATCCGCATATCCGAGAGAATTTCAGCGACTTGAAGGGGATGGATGATGTAGGGATCGCCTGATCGGCGTTTCTGCCCGTCGTGTGCTTGTTCGGAGTAGAGATATGCGCGTCTGACCTGGCGGATTTCATGATCCTCGAGGTATCGGGTCAGACGGCCGCATAAGCCGTCAATGGTTTCGACGGCGGCATTCATGACTTAGAAATCGTTATCGAAAACCGGCTGACGTGGTTCAAAACGTGCGCGAGCCATTTCAAGCTCTGCCTCTGTTTTCGCATCTTCCGCATCGAGCGCCTCACGATTAATCAGCCCTTCGGCGATTTCACGCAGTGCGATCACGGTGGGCTTATCATTTTCTTCCGCGACCAGCGGGTCTTTGCCGCCAGTTGACAGCTGTCGCGCGCGGCGTGTGCCGAGCATGACGAGCTCAAAACGGTTCTCGACGTTTTCAAGACAGTCTTCGACAGTCACTCGAGCCATGGTTCATCCTTAGTTAAAAATCAGGGAGCCGCATAGTATATGCAATTTATTGGTGGCCGAGAAGTTTTTCTAGAAAATTCGGGTGTTTAGCCTGAATTTGAGGTCGACGCTGGCGATGGCTGATGATGATTGATTTCAGCTGTCCAAGGGCCATTTCAAAGTCATCGTTAATGACCCAATAGTCAAAGTGCGGTGCTTGTTCGATGGTTTCGTCGGCTTCAGCCATCCGTGCGTCGATAATCGTTGAATCGTCTTGTTGACGCCCAATCAACCGTTCTCTCAATGCGTCACGGGTCGGTGGCAGAATGAAGATCGACACGGCGTCTGGCGCCATCATGCGGACTTGTGATGCACCCTGCCAGTCAATTTCAAGAATCACATCGATCCCAGAAGCCAATTGTGATTCGATGGCTTCCTTAGAGGTTCCGTAAAAATTTCCAAAGACTTGCGCGTGTTCAAACAGAGCTTGTGAGGCAATCAGCGCGTCGAATTCCGATTGATCAACAAAGTGATAGTCTCGGCCATCGACTTCACCTGGGCGCGGGCTTCGGGTTGTGTGCGATACACTAACCGTTAAATCGGAAACGCGTGCGATGGTGGCAGCAACGAGACTGGTTTTGCCAGCACCCGATGGTGCTGATATGACAAATAGCTGGCCCTGCGGCATGAAAGATCCGTTTGAGAGAGTCATAATACAATTTAATTCCGAAAGCTTAGTTCAATTAGAGAGGTTCTGCCATGCGACCAAGCGGCCGCGCATTCGATGCACTGCGTTCAATATCATTTACTCGTCGATTTACCCGTCATGCAGCAGGCTCTGTATTGGTTGAATTTGGTGATACTCGAGTGCTTTGCACGGCATCAGTTGTCGAGCAAGTCCCACGTTGGATGAAGGGCAAGGGTCAAGGTTGGGTGACCGCAGAATATGGCATGTTACCGGGCTCCACTCACACGCGCTCCGATCGTGAGGCCGCTCGAGGAAAGCAATCAGGACGCACGCAAGAAATTCAGCGATTAATCGGGCGCTCTTTGCGCGCAGCGATTGATCTGAAAAAATTGGGTGAGCGACAAATTACCATTGATTGTGATGTCCTGCAGGCCGATGGCGGGACCAGAACGGCTGCGATCACAGGGGGCATGGTGGCGTTAATGGATGCCTTGAACGGATTGCAGCGGCAGGGTCTATTGTCCGAAGATCCCTTGATTGGTTTCGTGGCGGCAGTATCGGTCGGCATTTATCGGGGGCAACCGATTCTCGATTTGGACTATCCCGAGGATTCGAGTGCTGATTCGGATCTGAATGTCGTGATGGCCGAAGGCTCTCAGCTGATTGAAATCCAAGGGACAGCAGAGGAAGCCCCCTTTAATCGCCAAGAATTAAATGCACTGCTTGATTTGGGTGAGCATGGGATTGCACGGCTGATTGCCGCTCAAAAAGCAGCACTTGCCGAAGGTTAGTCTTCGGCTTCTGTGCTAAGAGAAATGTCGTAGTCGACGATCAGGGGAACCCGGTCGTCGAAAGGACGCTTTGCCACATAGCCTGCCGCAAGGACCCGTCGTGCGATTTCTTGGGAGACTAATTGAAGGTCTGTTCGCCACGCTCCAGGGTTTGGCATCTCGAAGACATCCGGGCCAGGAAACCAGCTGTAGGCGGGCTCGTTGGCAAATACTTCTCTGAATGCGTCGACATAACCCACATCATTCAACAGACTGTCGATCCAATGTCGGTCTTCTTTGGTAAAGCCCGGTGACTCATTGTGTTGATGCCACTCTTCAAGATCGAGAGTTCGTGCAGCAACGCCAAAATCGCCACAGAAAATAAAATGGCGTCGTTTCTTGCGTATTTTTCGCATCCAGGTTTCGAGTGATTCTAAAAATGCTGCTCTGAGTTCTTTTGGATCAGATGTTGGTGACGGCGGAAGAATCGAGACAACGCTGACGTGTTCGAAATCGGCTTGGATATAGCGCCCGTCTCGATCGAGATCATAGGAGCCTAGACCCCGCATCACCGCTTTCGGCGTGTGTCGCGTAAAAATGGCGACGCCACCTTTGCCCTCGTCCTCACCTTCAAAGTAGAACGATTGAAAGCCTTCAGGACAGAAACGAGCATCGTCAGCCACTTTGTACTCACGGACACGGATATCCTGCAAGCAGATAATGTCTGCATCTTTGCTGGCAAGCCATTCAGTTAAGCCTTGCTTAACGGCCGAAATCAAACCGTGACAGCGGAGGCTGATTACACGCATCAAAAGAATTTCTGTCCTTGAAGTGAGTGACCAGTCGAACTGGTGTACTATTTTTAAACGATCAGTGTAATGTTAGACGTGTCTTATGTCCCCATACAAGCGTTCCTTTATCGAATTAGCTCTGGAAGCCCGTGCACTTACCTTTGGTGAATTCACACTAAAGTCTGGGCGAGTGAGTCCCTATTTTTTTAATGCCTCTGCTTTTTCGACAGGCGCGCAGCTTCAAACGCTGGGTCGTTGTTATCGCGATGCAATTGTGAACCAAGGCCTCGAATTCGACGGGTTATTTGGCCCAGCCTACAAAGGGATCCCGTTGGCCAGCGCTGTTGCTGTCGCTTTTGCGGAAGACGGCCAGGATTACCCCGTCTCGTTTAATCGCAAAGAAGTCAAAGACCACGGTGAGGGCGGAACACTCCTGGGCGCGGCGCTTTCCGGACGTATATTAGCGATCGACGATGTGGTCACAGCGGGAACGGCAGTCCGTGAATCAGTGGATTTCATTGAAGCACAGGGCGCATCGTTGTGTGCGTTTTGCGTGGCAGTCGACCGGCAAGAGCGAGGTCAAGAAGGATCGCGATCGGCCTTGGCGGAACTCGCCGATACCTTTCACTTGGTTCCGATCTCCATCGTGACGCTTGATGATATTTTGGCATTCGCGGCAGACGATCCTCGCATCTCAAGCGACGTCGCCCCTCGAATTGAAGCCTACCGTGCCCAATACGGTGCCGGTTGAGTTAACTGCGTTTTCTGAGAATCTGTGTCCCAACGCCTTGATCAGTGAAAATTTCAAGCAGGACTGAGTGCGGCACTCGACCGTCGACAATATGGGCGCTGTTGACGCCCGCGTTCACTGCAGACAATGCACACGCCACTTTCGGCAGCATTCCGCCAGAGATGGTGCCATCGTCGATCAACGCGCGGACTTCATCGGAGACAAGGCCCGTGACGACTTGGCCGGTTTGATCTAATACGCCGGCGGTGTTTGTGAGCAGCATCAGTTTTTCAGCGTTCAGCACTTCAGCGAGTTTGCCAGCAACTAAATCCGCATTGATGTTGTAGGACTCCCCCGTCGGACCAACGCCAATGGGTGCGACGACTGGGATGACATCATTTTCAGTCAACATGGTCAGCACCCGCGTATCAATGGACTCAACCTGTCCGACGTGACCAATATCGATGATCTCGGGGGCTTCGAGCTCAGGGCTTTTTCGTTCAATTTTTAGCTGCTTGGCACGAATCAGTTGGCCGTCTTTACCGGTCAGTCCCATGGCACGGCCACCGGCCAGATTTAATAGGCTGACGATTTCCTTGTTGACCAACCCACCGAGAACCATTTCAACGACATCCATGGTTTCTTCGGTGGTCACACGCATACCATCGACAAATCGTGATTCGATGTTCAACCGCTCAAGGAGTTCGCCAATTTGTGGTCCGCCGCCATGCACAACAATTGGTCGCATCCCGACCGCTTGCATCAATACGATATCTCGCGCGAACGATGCTTTCAGCGCATCGTCAATCATTGCATTCCCGCCATATTTGACAACGATCGTCCGTCCGGCAAATTTCTGGATGTACGGCAGGGCCTCGGAGAGGACCTGTGCAACTTCTGTGGCACGAGCCAGGCTTAGCATAGTGTTTCGAGCTCCAAACTGGGTTCTGCCTGTTTCAGGGCATCGAGCATTGTACTCTGGATTGTCTCTAATGCTTCTTGTGATTCAGCCTCAAAGCGTAACACTAGATTTGGAGTGGTATTGGAGCAACGAATTAAACCCCAGCCAGAGTCGAGATCAACACGAACACCATCAATAGTTGAGACGGGCAATCCTTGATCGGCAATGATCGATGCAACGCGTTCGACAATCTCGAATTTTTCGGTATCCAGCACTTCAATGTTGAGTTCTGGTGTGGAAACGTCGTTGGGGATCAGATCAAACTGTGCGGAGACTGTCTGCTGCGATTTTGCGAAGATTTCCAATAGGCGCGCAGCCGTATAAAGGCCATCGTCAAATCCAAGCCAGCGCTCTTTGAAAAAAATATGTCCGCTCATTTCTCCAGCGAGTAATGCGCCTGTCTCTTTCATTTTGGCTTTCACAAGGCTGTGTCCAGTTTTCCACATCATAGGCTTGCCACCTGCGTTTTGAATCACGGGACCCAAATGCCGACTGCACTTCACGTCATAAATGATGGTGGCACCAGCATTTCTGCTTAATACATCTTCAGATAACAGCATCATGAGCCGATCGGCAAAAATGGATTGTCCGGTTTCAGTGATGACGCCAACGCGGTCTCCGTCCCCGTCGAAAGCAAGGCCTAGATCGCAAGCTTCCGAGCCAACAGCTGCGATGACATCAACCAAGTTCTTGGGCTTAGAGGGGTCGGGGTGATGATTAGGGAACCGGCCGTCAACCGCTGTAAATAGTGGGATCACCTCGCAACCAAGCCGTGAAAACAACTGTTCTGCACAGACCCCAGCCACGCCATTTCCGCAATCGACTGCCACTTTTAATGGCTTCTCGAGAACGACATCGTCGCAGATGGTCTCTAGATAGGGTGTTAACGCATCGGCAGTGGTGATTTGGCCAAGACCTTCGTTGAGATTGGATTGTTCGATCGCGTCATAAAGATCGGTGATCTCGTCACCGTAGAGCGTGTGCCCACCAATCATCATCTTAAAGCCGTTGTAGTCAGGCGGATTATGGCTACCTGTGACCATCACTCCTGAACCCGTCCCGAGTGTTAGGGCGGCAAAATACAACACCGGCGTTGGCACCATTCCCACATCGATCACGTCGACGCCGGATCGAATCAAACCCTGGTTTAATGCATCCTGCAGGTCAGGACCGGATAGACGTCCATCACGCGCGGTAACCACTGTTGATTGACCGCGATCTTGGGCAAAGGTTCCAATCGCCTGTCCAAGCGCTTCAACAACACCTCGGTTGAGTTGGTCTGGATAAGTCCCACGGACATCGTAGGCTCGAAAAATGGTTGGACTGATATCGCTCATTACCGTGTGCCCGTGTGGCCAAAGCCACCCTCACCACGGGAGGAGGATTCGAAGTCGTCAACCTCGATAAAGGTTGGCTGAATGACGGGAGTGATCACCATTTGCGCGATACGGTCTCCAGGTTCAATCGTTTGCGGTTCTTGGCCACGGTTCCAGGTCGAAATTTTGAGCTCGCCTTGATAGTCCGAATCGATTAAGCCAACTAAATTTCCGAGAACAAGCCCGCGATGCCCAAGCCCGCTTCTCGGTAAAATCATCGCGCAGAAGCCGGGATCTTCGAGATGAATGGCGATGCCTGTTCCGATCAGGATGGTTTCGCCGGGTGCCAAGGTCACCGGTTCATCAAGGCATGCTCGTAAATCGACGCCTGCAGACCCTGGAGTACCGACTTCCGGAATGGGCCAGTTGGTTCCCACGCGTGGATCCAGCCGTTTGAATTTCAGGTTCATTTCAGATCCTTGTGTTTAATCGTTCAGAAAGAGTATTGAGAATATCGATCGCCACTTGAGATTTGGAGCCCGAGACAACCTGCGGATCTCCATGACTTGAGAGGATCGTGGCTTGGGTGTCATCTTGTCCGAAGATTTGTCCGTTTTCGACACAGTTTGCAATGATGATATCCAGCGATTTTGCCGTCAGTTTTTGGGTTGCATGAGCCAGCATATCGTCGGTTTCTGCGGCAAACCCAACCACCACGTTCGGCCGATTGTTTGCATTGGCCACTGATTGAATAATGTCGGGGTTTTCCGTGAGTGTGATGTGTGACAGATCATCTGTGGATTTTTTGAGTTTGTTGGCTGATGGGTGCGAAGGCCGCATATCGCACACCGCTGCTGCTCCGATAAATAGATCCGTATCATCGAGCGATTGGTGAACAGCCTCGAACATCTCTGCTGCTGTTTCCACGTCAATGCGAGACACACCATTCGGTGTTTCCAAATACACAGGTCCGGCAATTAAAGTGACGCTGGCGCCAAGACGACTGGCCGCTTCAGCCAACGCAAATCCCATTTTTCCAGAAGACCGGTTGGCAATGTAGCGCACGGGGTCGATTGGCTCGTGGGTTGGGCCTGCGGTAATGACGACTTTTCGTTTGGCAAGTGGTCCTTGTGACAGGACGGATTCGAGCGTGAGAACGATATCCATCGGCTCAGACATTCGACCTGAGCCAACGTCTCCGCAGGCTTGAATGCCTGAGTCTGGTCCGACGATGTGTGTCCCTAAGCTGACTAACCGCTGCAGATTCTCTTGGGCGAGATCGTGTTTCCACATTTGCTGGTTCATGGCTGGGGCGATGGCTTTTTCACAATGGGCAGCAACCCAGAGGGTTGTTAAAAGGTCAGGTGCCTGACCATGAGCCAACTGGGCTAGGGTGTTGGCGGTGCAGGGTGCGACAAGAATGAGGTCAGCCCAGCGCGCGAGTTCAATATGCCCCATCCCGGCTTCTGCTTTGGGGTCTAACAGAGACAGCCGAACTTCCCGACCTGTGAGTGCTTGAAAGGTTAAAGGACTGACAAAGGCTGTCGCCGACTCGGTCATGACGACCTGTACAAGAGCCCCTTGACGCCCAAGCTCTCTCGCCAGTTCACAAGCTTTGTAACATGCAATTCCGCCTGTCACGCCAAGCACAATATGTTTGTTTTGAAACCAGGTTGTTTCCGCCACAGACGTTCCCTTGTCAGTTATAGGGCAACCATATCATGAGAGAATGAAACCGCCGATGCTCCGATTGATGATTAATTCTCTCTTGTATGTTTTGCGCAGCGACGCTATCATTCGCGTCCATTTTTTCACGGTCTGTGCAACAGAGGCGAATCCAATTATGTCAAAGGTGTGCCAAGTAACAGGAAAGCGTCCTGCAACCGGCAACAATGTGTCGCATTCGAACATTAAGACGAAGCGTCGCTTCCTTCCGAACCTGCATTGGCATCGGTTCTGGGTTGAGGCTGAGAAGCGTTTTGTGCGTCTTCGCGTGTCAACAAAAGGAATGCGCATTATCGATAAACAGGGGATTGATGCTGTGTTAGCTGATATCCGCTCACGTGGCGAAAAGGTGTAATCCATGCGTGACAAAATTAAATTAGTGTCTTCTGCGGGAACCGGTCATTACTACACGACCGATAAGAACAAGCGAAACACTCCAGATAAGCTTGAGTTCAAAAAGTATGATCCCGTGGTTCGTAAGCACGTGATGTACAAGGAAGCGAAAATTAAGTAAGGCCTGTGCCTGAGCTTCCAGAGGTCGAGACAACGGCGCGAGGTATCGCGCCGTTTCTTATTGGGCAGCAGTTCACGCATGTGCGCGTGAATCAATCTGCTCTTCGATGGCCTATCCCCTCTGATTTTGAGCAACGACTCACCAACGAAATTTGTGTTTCGGTCGAGCGTCGTGCCAAATATCTCATGATTGAAACAACGAATACGCAAATCGTCTCTCATCTTGGGATGAGCGGGTCATTTCGTTTGGTTGATCCGACCACGCCATTAAAAAAACATGATCATGTGCAAATCCGCGTCGGTGATTTGGAACTGCGCTACCACGATCCACGGCGATTCGGCTGTTTATTGTGGTCTGAGTCAGACCGCGCTCAACAATTGCTTCAGCATTTGGGTCCGGAACCTTTGTCAGATGCGTTCAATGGCGCTTGGCTATTCGAACAATCAAGAGGTCGTCGTCTTGCAGTGAAATCATTCATCATGACCAACGCCATTGTTGTCGGGGTTGGGAATATTTATGCGTCTGAATCGCTATTCCTCTCGGGAATTCATCCGCAAAGAGCAGCGAACCGCATCTCAAGAGTGCGGTACGAACGGTTAGCAGCAGAGATCAAAGAGGTGTTGGCGCGCGCCATTGCCTCAGGCGGTACCACCTTGCGTGACTTTGTGAATGGACAAGGTGAGCCAGGATATTTTCAACAAACGCTTGCTGTCTATGGACGCGATGGAGAGCCATGCCGCGACTGCGCTCAGCCGATTCAGAGTCGAGTGATTGGTGGCCGAAATAGTTACTATTGCTTGACCTGTCAGCGTTAGCGGTCGAAGTGCGCCTTTAAGGCAGCCGCAACAGGCTGAGGAACAAATGCCTCAACTTGGCCATCCAGTCGCGCAACCTCTTTCACCAGCGTTGACGAAATAAAGCTGTAATGTTCTACCGGCGTTAGGAAGAGACTTTCGAGCTCTGGCGCCAGTTGTTTATTCAGATTGGCGAGCTGCAGTTCATATTCATAATCCGCAACTGCTCGTAAACCTCGCAGTAATACGCGCGCACCCACTGCCTGTGCAAAGTTTGCGAGCAGAGTGTGGAAGCCGCGAATTTCGACATTATCGAGATGTTCCAGTGACTGTTCGGCAAGTTGGACCCGGGTGTCTAAATCAAAAACAGGCGTTTTATGCGTTGAGCCGGCCACTCCAACAATCACGCGGTCAAAAATTCGAGCGGCACGCTCAACAACGTGCACGTGTCCATTAGTGATCGGGTCGAATGTTCCCGGATAAACAGCGATGGTCATGATGTTGGTCTCAATAAACGCAGCCAGTCCATGCCGGCCTTCAATTCCCTGATCACCTCAAATCCGTCGAGATTTAAGACTTCGTTCTTTTCGCATTCAATCGCGAGTCGAGAGTCTGGCTGAACTTGACTGTGAATCCAAGTCAGAAACTCTTGTGTCATCCCATGGTGGAATGGTGGATCAGCAAAGATGATGTCGGCAGTAATGAAGATCTCGGCAGGGACATCGAATGTATCGGTGATCAAAATTGAACTTTGATCCAGTCGTTGGAAGCGCCTGAGATTCTCTTCGATCTGTCGGGCAACAACTGGGTCTTTCTCCACAAATGTGCACCGTGACGCACCTCGTGAAAGTGCCTCAAGGCCAAGCACGCCAGTGCCTGCGAAACAGTCGACGATTTCAGCGCCTGAGATCGCGGGCATTAACCAATTAAACAGTGTCTCGCGCACTCGGGCCGGAGTTGGGCGTAATCCATCCCGTTCCAAAACCTGAAGTTTTGACCGCTTAAGTGAGCCGCCGATGATGCGTACACCGGTATGCGTTTTCTGTTTGTTCGTCTCTCTTTTCATCAGCAAATGCTATCATCTCGTCTCGCAATTTTTAGGATTTCCAATTGTCATGACAGTCGATCCCGTTTTGCTTATCGGTGTTTTAGTCCTTGCTGTTCTCGTTGCCTGGTTCGTGTTTGGCCGAAAGAACAAAGCGTCTGATGACACGACCCAGACCGCCAAGCCAAGCGCGTCGGCCACTGAACAGGTCAGGGCGCCGGAGATCTCAGAACCGGCGAGCTTTTTTAGCGCGCTGGCTCGTTCACGCTCACAGTTATCGACAAGCCTGAAAACATTATTCAGCGGCGGGTTCGATGAAGAGATCCGTGAAGATCTCGAGGCCATCTTGCTGTCATCGGATGTCGGCGTCGACACCACCGATTGGGTATTAGAAACGCTTGAGGCGCGCTCAAAACAAGACGGAATCACTGATGCTGACGGACTGCTCCGGTTGCTGAAAGAGATTTTGGCATCCACGCTCAGTGCTGCAGAAGTTCAGGTGGATGAGAGTGTGAACAAGCCACACGTGGTTTTGATGATTGGGGTCAATGGCGTTGGTAAGACGACGACCATCGGTAAATTAGCGCACCGGTATCAGGCAGCGAATCAGACCGTCTTGTTGGCGGCGGGTGATACCTTCAGAGCGGCGGCGGTTGAGCAGCTGAAAACCTGGGGTGATCGCAATGGTGTGCCGGTGATCGCTCAAGAAACCGGGGCAGACTCTGCTTCTGTGTTGTTCGACGCCTGCGAGTCGGCAAAGGCGCGCGGTACTGACATTGTGCTGGCCGATACGGCCGGTCGTTTGCAAAACAAAGCCAACTTGATGAATGAGCTTGAAAAAATTGGTCGGGTGCTTGGCAAGCTGGGGATCGGAGCACCGCATGAAGTGTTGTTGGTGCTGGATGCGGGAACTGGGCAGAATGCGATCAGTCAAGCGCGTGAGTTTGCCAAGGCGATCCAGCCGACAGGCTTGGTGTTAACAAAGCTCGATGGAACCGCTAAAGGCGGAATTGTGTTCGCACTGTCGCGTGAATTCGGACTGCCAATTCGCTACGTCGGTTTGGGTGAAAAGGCCGAAGATCTTCGTGAATTTGATGCAACAGCCTTTGTTGATGCGATTTTTGCGGAGACGTCTGAGTGATCGAGTTTGAGCGTGTCGCCAAAGTCTATGAAGGCCAACGCGCAGCGCTCTCGGATGTGAACTTTCGACTCGCGCCCGGTGAGATGGCATTTCTCACAGGTCATTCAGGTGCAGGTAAATCGACGCTGTTGCGATTGATTTTGGGGTTGGAAACAGCCTCATCTGGTGTCGTTCGGGTCGCAGGGACGGATTTGGCCACCCTGTCGGGTGAGAAGCTTGCGCGCTATCGACGACGGGTTGGAGTGGTATTTCAGGATCCGAATCTCGAGGACGATTTGTCAGTCTATGACAATGTTGCCCTGCCATTACGGATTTCAGGATTCAGTGAGTCTGAAATCCCGAAGCGGGTGAAGGCGGCACTGTCGCGTGTGGATCTTTCTGAGCAGGCAACAGTCAGTCCAAGGGTTCTGTCCGGTGGCCAACAACAGCGAGTGGGGATTGCACGAGCAATCGTGCACCGACCGGCACTGCTTGTGGCAGACGAACCCACCGGGAATCTTGATCCTGAGTTGTCGGCGCGGGTGATGCGGATGTTTACTCAATTCCAGCAATTGGGCGTCACCATTTTAGTAGCGACACACGAGCGAGCTGTGGTTGAATCGCTGCCCTTTCGTCGCTTGGTCATCGAGCAAGGCTGCTTGGTCTCTGATGGCATGGGAGCGAGCCGATGAATCGCTGGATTCTTGACCATTCTCAGGCGATGAAAGACGCATGGAAGCGCACATCCGGTCGCTTGACACCCTTTGTAGTGCTGGTTCTGTTGTTGGGTATCTTGCTTGCGCTTCCCGGTTGGCTTGCTCAGATTTGGCTTGGTATGGCCACGTTGATCCCGGAAGAGGCAGTGCAAAGTGAAGCCATTGTCTTTTTGCAAAAAGATCTCGACGTTGAGACGCGAATCGATCTTGAGCGAACCCTCACTGAAATGGAGGAGGCCGATCAGGTGGTGTTTGTCCCGAAAAGTGCGGCTCTCGATGCACTCAGCGCTGAGGACGGCTTGGCGCCGATTGCTGATTTGAAATCCAATAATCCCTTGCCAGATGCATTGCGCCTGACGTTTACGATCACCGCGGGTGAAGCCAAAGAAAGCCAAATTGTCCAAATGCTGGAGTCAGACGATCGTGTGTTGTCGCTTCGATATTATCCCTCGACTCGTATCCAGTATGCGTCGCTGGTTGAAATGCTGGGTTTTCTCGGAATTGGCTTGTCAGCGCTGACGATTATCGGTGTGTTGATGGCCGTCTTCTTAGTGTCTGCCGCTGATGTTGTGGATGATCGTCGGCGGATTGAGCTGTATACCCTTCTGGGTGCATCACACCGATTTATCCGACGGCCGTATTTGTATCGTGCCACTTTGCTTGGAGTCTTGGCTGGATTATCGGCGTGTCTTGTGATTGTCATATTAAATGAGGTATTGTCCTCGGTCCTCGCATCAAATTTGAAAGCCTTGGATGAACGGCTTGAAAATATCCCCATGGACGGTCGAATTCTATTCGGTGTGGCGAGCATTGCAGTGCTAGCGAGTTGGGTTGGTGCAGAGCGTGCGGTTAGTCGACGACTCAAAGCCCTTCATTGATGACAAAAGGGCGCGAATCCAAGTTGATTTTCGGCGCGGTGGAACTAAAACAGAGTTATACTGTCTATATACTACGAAAGGCTAAACAAGGAGGTCGGCGACGTCACGTATGCAGGAGCTAACTGAAACGAGGTGTGTTATGCCGAAAACATCGAATTTACCTGTTGAAGTGTTACTTCCAGGTGGCAAGATTGAGGCTTATGTTCAAGCGGTTAGTCAAATTCCAATTTTGACCGCTGAAGAAGAGAAAGAAATAGCAGATCGTTTGTACTACGACAACGATCTCGATGCTGCGCGTTCATTGGTCATGTCGCATCTGCGCTTTGTGGTGCACATTGCGAGAAGCTATTCCGGATATGGATTGCCTCAGGCAGATCTGATTCAGGAAGGCAACGTTGGCTTGATGAAAGCAGTCAAGCGTTTTAATCCTGAAATGGGAGTTCGCTTGGTATCCTTTGCTGTGCATTGGATCAAGGCGGAAATGCATGAGTACATCTTGAGAAATTGGCGAATTGTCAAAGTCGCAACGACCAAGGCTCAGCGGAAGATGTTTTTCAACTTGAGAAGCGCCAAGAAGAAATTGGCGTGGTTTACTGCCGACGAAGTGAAAAATGTTGCCAACGACTTAGGCGTCAGCGAAGACGTTGTTCGGCAAATGGAAGGCCGGTTATCGGCTCAGGATATGGCTTTTGACGGCTACACTGATGACGATGATGATTTGTCATTGGCTCCGGCGCACTACCTGGAAGCCTTGGATGCTGATCCGGCTCAAATCCTTGAGAAACAGGATTGGACCCAAGACGCCACTGATCGGCTCTATTCAGCGCTGTCGGATTTGGATGATCGCAGTAAGGATATCTTGGCCAGTCGATGGTTGGCGGATCAGAAAGCGACGCTGCACGAGCTCGCAGGGAAGTATAATGTGTCGGCGGAGCGCATTCGTCAGTTAGAAAAGAATGCGATGAAGAAGGTCAAAACGGCACTCGTTGCTTAATCGAAGCCAGTTTTGACGAAAAGGCCGCTGTTGCGGCCTTTTTTATGAAAGGAAGATGCATGCAAATATCGGTGAATGGTCAAACCGAGCAGGTTGAGAGACAAAGCCTTGAGGATTATCTGACCACTCGAGGATTGCTGGGCCGACGGATTGCTGTTGAGCACAATGGTGAGATTGTCCCGAAATCGCAATTTTCTCATGTCATGCTAGAGGATGGTGATGTGCTGGAAATCGTACAAGCCATTGGAGGAGGTTAAGTGACAGATACAATTCAGGTTGGTTCATATACGTTAAAGTCCAGATTGTTGGTCGGAACCGGGAAATACCGCGACTTAGACGAGACCGGCCGGGCAATTGAGGCCAGTGGTGCCGATGTGGTGACGATGGCTGTTCGTCGAACCAACTTGGGTCAAAACCCCAACGAACCGAATCTCTTAGATGTGATTTCACCAGATCGCTACACCTTATTACCCAATACAGCTGGCTGTCATACTGCGGACGACGCGGTCCGAACCTGTCGCCTTGCTAGAGAGCTGTTAGATGGTCATCAGCTGGTGAAGCTCGAGGTGATCTCTCGATCTCGGACACTCTATCCTGATGTTGTTGAGACGTTGAATGCGGCACGAATTCTCGTCAATGAGGGATTTGAGGTGATGGTCTATACCTCCGATGATCCGTTAATCGCCATGGAACTGGAAGCCATTGGCTGCGTTGCCGTCATGCCTTTGGGTGCACCAATCGGATCAGGTCTTGGTTTACAGAATCCCTACAACATCCGCGAAATCCTCGATCAGTTAAACGTCCCGGTGATTGTTGATGCCGGTGTGGGTACGGCATCGGATGCAACTGTGGCCATGGAGCTTGGCTGTGAGGGCGTTTTGATGAATACGGCCATCGCAGAAGCCAAGGATCCGGTCAAAATGGCCAGAGCCATGCGTTTGGCCGTAGACAGTGGCCGGCTAGCTTATGAAGCCGGCAGGATGCCAAGGAAACGCTATGCCGATGCATCCAGTCCAGAGACCGGCTTGATTGAATGACCGAGACGTTAAAGCAGCGGACGATTCGAAGTTTTGTCCTTCGTGCCGGCCGGATGACAGATGCGCAAGAGAAGGCCTACCAAACCCTTTGGGATGAATATGGATTGGTCTGTCATCACCATCGACTCAACCTTCAAGAGGCTTTTGGCCGCGAAGCGCCGTTGGTCCTTGAGATCGGTTTTGGCATGGGCGACTCGCTGTTAAACCAAGCAATCAATGAGCCGCATCGGGATTTTTTGGGGGTGGAAGTTCATAAGCCAGGTGTTGGCCGTTTGATGAATGAAGCGAAAAAAGCCGGTGTCACCAATCTGCGTGTGATTTGCGAGGACGCAGTTGAAGTGCTCGCCGATGGGCTCGGCCCTCAGTCGCTCGAGGGTGTCCAGATTTACTTCCCAGATCCGTGGCACAAAAAGCGTCATCACAAACGACGAATCATCCAACCCAACTTCATCAATTTATTGGCACATCGCGTCCGTCTGGGTGGCTTTTGTCATTTGGCCACCGACTGGGCACCTTATGCCGAATGGATGGTTCAGATCTTTAGTCAAAGTGCCGCGTGGCACAACACCTCAGAGGATGGTGGTTTCGTCCCGAGACCAGATCGTCGACCCATCACCAAATTCGAAACGCGAGGCGAACGTCTGGGTCACGCTGTGTTCGATTTAGTGTATGAGCGTAAGGCGTCAGACCAGCATCTCTAAAATTCGGTTTAAGTGTCGCCAACCAAGCTCTGAAGCCTGAAAACGATCTGGTGTCAAAAGTCCGAGTGAGTCGGCGTCGGCTAAATGCTCGGCACGAAATTGGTCTGCATCGAGGCCTGTTCGCTGATGGAAACACGCATGCGAGATTCCGGATTTCAACCGAAGCCCATTCATCAAGCATTCTGCGCTGAGATGTCCGTTGGACAACGGCTGTTCTGTCGCCATAAAGCTCGAGCGAGCGAGATAGTGGTCTGGTTGCCGTGTTCGCTGTGTTCGAACGATGCCACGATCCGTGGTGATTTTGCCATGCGCCCCTGCGCCGATGCCAAAGTAATCACCAAACTGCCAATAGTTGAGATTGTGTTGCGCTTCTTCACCAGGCTTCGCATAGGCTGACACTTCGTATTGTTCAAGGCCCATGGATGCAATGAGATCGCTCCCGGTCTCTTCAGTGGTTTCCAGCGCCTCTTCACTGGGAAGCGTGGGCGGACGCGAGAAAAAAGCGGTATTGGGTTCGATGGTGAGCTGATACCAAGAGAGATGCGTGATTCCCAAGGATCGAATGATCTCAAGATCGCCTCGTGCAATCTCTGGCGTTTGATGGGGAGTCCCATGCATCAAGTCGACATTCAGCCGTCGAAACCCAATGTCTTGTGCATGCTGGATCATCTGAATCGCTTGGTCTGCATCATGGATCCGACCAAGCGCGGCTAAAACCTCCGCATGAAAGCTCTGCACACCAACCGACAGACGATTAATGCCAAGATCGCGATAGCCAGTTAAATGATCTAAATCCAAGGTGCCTGGATTCGCTTCTAAGGTGATTTCAGTCTCATCGGAGATGAGTCCCAGAGAGGCCAGTCGATTCAATAACGGGGCCAGTGTTTGAGGTGGCATGAGACTGGGTGTGCCGCCACCGAAGAAGACAGAGACAAAGGATTGGTTTCCGTATCGTTCGAGATCTACATCGAGATCCTTGATCAGTAATTGACCGTACTTTTCGAAGTCAGGATACGCCTGTTCGTGGCTATTGAAGTCGCAATAGGGACATTTCCTGAGACACCAGGGCACGTGGACATAGAGTGAGCGTGGCGGTGCGATCAACGCAGTTGTGATCGCAGCTCTGCGACAGCGATGCCGCGATGGCTCAATCGATTCTTCGTCTCCGAGTCGAGCTCGGCTGCGGTTTGATCGAGTCCATCTGGTAGAAACGCGGGATCATATCCAAATCCACCATCGCCACGCGGTACTTCGAGGATCCGACCATTCCAGCGACCGATGACGACGAGTGGATCAGGATCAGTCGCATGCCGCACTAGAGCCAGTGCGCAGATATAGTGGCCTTGCCGATCCTCCGGTGAGAATCCCTGCAGGCGGTCGAGTAGTAGGTTCAAATTGTCCTGATCAGTGGCATGAGCACCAGCGAATCGCGCTGAATAGAGCCCCGGTGCGCCATCCAGTGCAGGCATTACCAGCCCCGAATCATCTGCCATGGCGGGGAGATGAGCGACTGCCGAGGCATGTCGAGCCTTGAGTAATGCATTTTCGATGAAAGACAGCCCCGTTTCTTCGGGCGACTCGATACCGAGGTCAGACTGCGGGACGACTTCGGTTCCGAAGTCCTTAAACAAATTGGAAAACTCGCGAAGTTTCCCTCGATTACCACTGGCGAGCACCAGTTGCTGATCAGTCCACATAGACGCGGTGCTTAAAGTTAACGTCGATTGCTCGTGCCGCTTCGGGAATCACCTCAAGCACGATCTGAATTTCTTCTTCGCTGGACACGCGAACAGGTGCCAAGTAGTAGATCGCGTCTTTCCCTTCATCAATCTCTTGAAAGCTGAGCGTTTGGGTTTGGCCGAGTAAGTTCTTCGAGAATCCAGTGACAGTGGCAGGTAAGGCGCCACGGGCTTGCCCATCGGCTTGCACTTTCAGCACGACCACATTGATGAGCGCTTGCCGACGACTCCTCTCAAAGCCATAAATACTGGCCACATCTTGGGTCAGAAAGGTTGATGGAAATGGTTGAACTTGGACTTCAAACCCTTGCTCCCTCACAATTTCCGCCGCGTGAGCAACAAGACTCAAACAGGTGATCACGAGTGCGATGAGATAACGCATTTAAGACTCCTTGGTCAGGCGATACACAGCAACTTCACCAAAGAGATTGGGCCAAACAGTCCCAAGCCAAGTTCTTTTTCCGGAGAGATTGGACGTATCTTTATCAAGAATACGAATCGAGAGTGTCTGGCACAGTTCTTCGAAGTCCCGGAATGTCGACAGGTGAATGTTTGGCGTGTCATACCAAGGGTTGGGTAATTGTGGATTCACAGGCATATGCCCTGCGAGCCCCAGTTGAATACGGTTCCTGATGTAAGCGAAATTTGGGAAGGTGACAATGGCTTCACGGCCGACCCGGAGCATCTCAGACAAAGCCAGATCTGGTCGACGAATCGCCTGCAGCGTTTGCGTCATGATGACAGTGTCGAATTGTCGATCATTAAAATTGGATAAGCCGCGATTCAGATCCTGCTGGATCACGCTTAATCCTTGGTCCAGACAGGTGGCGATTTTCGCTGGATCAAGTTCGAGGCCTAAGGCATCAATGTGATGGCTTTTGACCAGTTGTGCGAGGAGTTTTCCATCGCCACAACCGAGATCAAGGACCCGAGAATGGATCGTGATCCAATTGGGAATTTGATGGGAGTGCGTGATCATTCATCGCCTCCAAGATCCCGGAAGACACGGTCCATAAAAGCTTTAAATATCCGGTTATAAGTCGCATCAGGAATCAGGAATGCATCGTGGCCATGGGTTGACTCCAAACGAGAATAACTCACGGGTTTCCCAGCTTGGATGAGCGCGTCCACGATCTCTTCAGAGCGTGATGGGGAGAAGCGCCAATCGGTGGTAAACGAGAGCACTAAAAACTGACATGTTGTGCCTTGAAGCACGCTCGGTAATGGCATGGATTCGGTATTGGTTGGATCAAAATAATCGAGGGCACGAGTCATTAAAATATAGGTGTTCGCATCAAAGCGACCACTGAATTGCTCGCCCTGGTATCGGAGATATTGTTCCACCGCAAAATTCACCCCCTCAGCATCACGATCGTCACGCGGCAGGCGCCGGCCAAATTTTTTGCCCATGGACACGTCGGATAAATACGTGATGTGACCAACCATTCTGGCGAGCCCAAGGCCGGATGCTGGGATGACCTCATGGTCAGCATAATTCCCTTCAAAGAAGTTAGGGTCTCGCATGATGGCTTGTCGAGCGACTTCGTTAAAGGCAATGTTCTGTGCTGTCAATCGTGGCGCTGCGGCGATGATGGCTGCGTTCTTCACCCGGGCTGGATAGGTGATTGACCACTGTAGTGCCTGCATCCCGCCTAGTGAGCCACCAGCGATCGCTGCAAACTGTTCGATTCCGAAATAGTCCGCCAGCCGTGCTTGTGAATGGACCCAATCCAAGACAGTGACTTCAGGAAAGTCTGGCCCATAGGCTTTGCCCGTCTCTGGGTTCATTGAGAGAGGACCGGTTGAGCCTGAGCAACCACCTAAATTATTCAAGCTCACCACAAAAAATCGGTCGGTATCGATGGCTTTTCCGGGTCCGATATAACTGTCCCACCAGCCAGGCTTGGTGTCTTCTGGCCCATGGTATCCGGCAGCATGATGGTCACCACTGAGGGCATGACAGACGAGGACGGCGTTTGATTTTTGGGCATTTAAGGCCCCATAGGTTTCAACCATTAAGTCGTAACGCGGAAGTCGTCCGCCTCGCTCTAAGTCGAGCGGAGTCTCAAATGGGATGAGTTGCGGGGTCACAACCCCGACGGATCCAGTCACTAACTGATTCCAACGAAGAATTGAGCCACAGTCGATGACATTCCCATGGAGCGGGCTGGTCCACGAATCACCACGGCTTCCAGAATGTTGATGACGACAAACAAGAGGATTGGCGATAAATCCAAACCGCCGAGATTAGGAACGAGCTTCCGGAAGGGAGCCAAAAATGGTTCTGACACTTGGAACAACAATTCTGCACCAGGATGCGAGGCCCCCGGAGCCAACCAGGACAGGATAATCATGCCAAGTAATGCGTAGAACACGAGATTGATCATCACGCCAAAGACCGACAAGATTGACCAAACGATGAGTTGTCCAATGCCTGGGATCCCGCCGAGGAGAAAGAGACATAAACCAGCGCCAAGCGCCTGAATCACGATCGCACTGACCAAGATCCCTGTGTTGAAGGATCCAATGGTTGGGAGGCTACTGAATACACCAGTCAGGGGTGCAGTGAAACGGTGAATGCCCTGTGAAATCGGATTATAAAAATTGGCCTGCGCGAGCTGGAGTAAAAAACGAAGGCCTACCAGTGCGACGAGGACCGAAATCGCCGTATTTAACACATAAAAAATCAGATTCGCTTCCATGGTGCTCCCTTTATCGAATCAGTAGCCTAACGTAATTTTTAGGGTGCGTCTTTGGACAGCTCGCCGGCCCGATCCCGTGCCGCAATCAGTGCGCGGTCGACAAGATCGGCAAAGTCACCCTCATGAAAAACGGCCAATGCGGCCTCTGTTGTGCCGCCTGGCGAGGTCACTCGTTGACGAAGAACATCGGGTCCAACATCTGAAAACTCAACCATTTGGGCGGCACCCTTTGCTGTTTGAACCACGAGCTTCTGTGCGACATCTGGTGATAATCCGAGGCGTATCCCGGTATTGATCAGATTTTCGATCATTAAAAAGAAGTAAGCAGGTCCTGATCCTGACACCGCTGTGACTGTATCGATGGCATCTTCACTTGGTACCCAAAGAGCCTGCCCACACGATTCAAAGATGCGTTGCACCGCGATTTTCGTTTCATCGTCGAGCGTGGTGTCTGAAGCCAATGCCGACATTCCTTCACCGATGAGTGCGGGCGTGTTCGGCATGACACGGACCACAGTGTTTTTGGGCGCGTTGAGGCGCCGACGGATACCTCCAATCGTGATGCCCGCAGCGATCGAAATGACGATTTGAGACTCGCGTAAACTCGGTGCAATTTCTGCTAATACGGCATCCATCATCTGCGGTTTAACGGCAAGAATCATGCACTCAGCTTGAGCCATCACAGGCTCGTGATGATCGAAGGCTGCAACGCCCAGTGCGCTGATGGCCCTGCGAGATTCTGGATTCGGATCAGAGACCAGGATGTCACTTGCTGCGCGACCACTCTTGAGGAGTCCAGTGATGATGGCTTGGGCCATATTGCCGCCACCAATAAATCCGATGTGATGGTTCATAATGTTTCCTTGGGAGCTCGTGCTCCGAAGAGTGCTGTACCGATGCGCACCATGGTGCTTCCTTCGGAAATGGCAAGCTCAAGATCATTCGTCATTCCCATGGAGAGGGTATCAAAGATCTCAGGGGTAGGATGATCTGCTTTGATCTCTTCAAAGAGTGCCCTTAGTTGCTGATGAGCGCGCTGCAAATCGTTTTCACTGACGGGATCTGGGATTGACATCAGTCCCCGGAGCTTCAGGTGAGGCAGTTTCCAGATCGCCATAGCCAGCGCTTTGAGGTCTGTCGGTGAGACGCCCGATTTCGTCTCGGCAAGATCGACATTCACTTGAATCAGGATATTCAGTGGATCTCCGTCTCGAGCATCATTGAGCCGAGAAGCAATTTTTTCGCGGTCAACGGTATGAACCCAATCGAACTCGGTTGCAATGACTTTGGTTTTGTTGCTTTGGATATGCCCAATATAGTGCCATTCGATATCCAGTCCCTGCAGTTCATGGATTTTATCGACAGCTTCCTGAACATAGTTCTCTCCGAAGCTGCGCTGTCCGAGCGCATGCAACATCTGAATATCTGAGCTAGGTTTCGTTTTGGAAACAGCGAGCAATTGGATGGATTCTGGGTCCCGCCCACAGGCGCTTGCGGCCTCTCGAATGGCGGTGTCGATCACGGTGAGATGCTGTTTGAGTTCGGTTGCGCGATCCATGGGTTAACGAGGGAAGTGTTGTCCGCCAATCCAGGTGCCAAGAACACGACCAGGAAGTGTCTTTCCAAGCAGTGGGCTATTCGCCCCCGCACTGAGCCAGGTGGTTGGATCGAAGTGCGTTTGGCCATCAGGATCGATGAGCACGCAGTCCGCTGAGTTACCGTATTGAATACAGCCAAGATCTGTACGATTGATGAGGCGAGCGGCACGCACAGTCATCGCATCAAGCGAATTCTCAAGCGGTAATTCACCCTGTTTGTCGAGTTCAATGAGTGACTGAATCATGCCCTCGCTCATACTCATGCCTTGATCGGTCTCTGGGAAAGGCGCGAGCTTCGCACCAGGTTCATGTGGCGAATGATCAGATACAATGACGTCGATGGTTCCATCAATGACGCCTGCAATGAGGGCGCGTCGATCCTCTTCAGTTCTCAGTGGTCGCTCAAGATGGAAATTTGGATCTAAGTTGACGATCGCGTGTTCTGAATAGATCAGGTGTGCGATTGTGACGTCACAGGTGATTTGAAGCCCTTGAGCTTTGGCCGCTTTGATTCGTTCTACTGAGTTTTTGGTGGTGATGCGAGAAAAGTGCGCATTGACACCCGTTGCCTCGACCAGATCAAGATCGGCGCCCAAACCAAGAGTTTCCGACAGCGGGGGATTCAGTGACAGCCCCAGTCCGGTGCCAATCTGGCCGGCGTGTGCGCAGCCTCCGGCAAAGTCTGAGTCTTCGGAATCCAAAATCACACCAACCCCCAGACTTTGCGCATATTTCAGCGCATTCAGTTCAATTTTTCGTGAACCGAAGGGTCGATTTCCTTGCGCGAGCGCCACACAGCCTGCATCCACCAGTGCCGCCATTTCTGACAGGTGATGGCCCTCACCGCCTTGGGTCAACATCGCGGTCGGTAGAACACGGCAGAGGCCAGATGCTTTGGCGCGCTCAAGGACCAATCGAACATCTGCGGGAGAATCAACCACGGGATCTGTGGTGGGTGTAGCCACTACCGAGGTGACGCCGCCTGCAATGGCGGCTCGGGTTTCTGATGCAATCGTGCCTTTATGCTCGAGACCGGGTTCTCGTAAATTCACTCGACAATCGATCAGTCCAGGGATCAAAAGGCCACCTTGGCCATCGACCACCTGAGCATCCTTGATCGTTGTTGGATCAACGAAGAGTCCCTTCTCAATCCCAATTTCCGTCGCTTGATGAAGCGAGCTATTCGGAGACAGAATGCGGACATTTCGAATCACGACGCTCATGATTGACTCTCCTGTTGTGTTGAGAGAGTCATTGCCATGACGGCCATGCGGATGGCAATCCCGTTAGTGACTTGATCCAAGATGACAGCTTGGGGGCCATCTGCCACTTCGTTGGCGATTTCGACACCGCGGTTGATCGGACCTGGGTGCATCACGATGGCATTGTCGTCGGCGAGTTGGAGACGTGATTCTGTCATTCCGTAGAGGTTGAAAAATTCGCGCTCACTTGGCAGTAGTGCACTACTCATGCGTTCCTTTTGCAGTCGGAGAAGGACCACAACATCGACGCCATTGAGACCGTCCTCGATGCGATTGAAACTCTGCACACCGAGGTGCCCGAGATCTCCCGGTAGGAGTGTTCCCGGACCAATCGCGCGAATATCTGGACACCCCATGCCGCGTAATCCGTGAATCAACGATCGGGCAACACGGGAGTGCTTCAGATCGCCGACGATGGCCACCGACAGATTTGCCGGGTCCCCTTTGTGCTTCCGGATGGTCATCAAGTCGAGGAGGGCTTGAGTTGGGTGCGCATGCGTGCCATCACCAGCATTAATGACAGCAATGTTGGGTGTCACACGATCAGCAATGAAGAAGGGCGCTCCACCTGCACTGTGTCGAACCACAAATAGGTCGGCCTGCATTGCCTCTAGGTTTTTCAGCGTATCAAACAGGGTTTCGCCTTTGGAGGCCGAACTGGTTCGGATATCAAGGGTGACCACATCTGCACTTAAGCGATGGGCTGCAATATCAAAGGTCGTTCGCGTTCGGGTTGAGTTCTCGAAAAATAAATTCACCACTGTTTTACCGCGGAGGAGCGGCACTTTCTTCACAGGCTGGCCCTGTGATGACAAGAATGTTTCTGCGGTATCAAGAAGTTCGGTGATGAGAGATTGAGGAAGGCCTTCGGTCGTCAGGAGATGTTTCAATCGTCCGTCTGGTGTGAGCTGGAGCGCAGCTGGACCTTGCATGGCGTTCCTTATTCCGAGTCCGGGGTCATGAGCACTAAAGGCTCAGGTCCCGATAGTTTACACCGGCCAACCCCTTCTTCGCCAAGGGATTCTCCGAGGAAAGTGGGCTCGATGGGTAATTCTCGGCCGCCACGATCAAATAAAATGCCCAAATCGATGCCTCCTGGACGGCCATAATCAAACAGAACATTGATCGCTGCTCGAATGGTTCGACCCGTGAAAAGCACATCATCAATCAGCAGGATGCGTTCACCATTGAGTTGTTGAGGCATGCGGTCAGTCGTCCCGGACCGTTTCAATCCACTGGTTTCGAAATCATCACGATAGAGTGAGATGTCGAGGGTTGCCGGCGGATCCCAGTGGAGCGCCTCGCAGAGACGAGCGGCTACCCAGGCACCGCCTGTATGGATGCCAACAACCAGTGGTCGTTCATTCGCATAGTGGTCTCGCACCTCAGTGATGAGTGTGAGGAGTGCTGCTTCTGTCGCGGTTTGAGATCGAATCTCACGCATGTTGTTCTCCAAGCCAGCGTTCGAGTATGACACTCGCCGCTGTTGCATCAAGTTTGCCGTCTTGATCGCCCGCTTTTCCTCGATAGTTAAGGTGCTCACGAGCCTCGCGTGTGCTGTGGTATTCGTTGATAAATTCGACGTGGACACCAAATCGCCCGTGGATGCGTTGACCAAATTTTTTCGCGCGTTCAGCCATTTCACTCATTGATCCGTCATCGTGCAAAGGAAGACCAACCACCACGAGATCAGGCTTCCATTCATCCAGAAGAGCCTGGATTTGCTCCCATCGGGGCGTTCCATCCTTCGCGGAGAGAGCGATCAGAGGGCTCGCTGTTTGTGTCAGCGTTTGCCCGGTAGCTACCCCAATGCGCGAGAGTCCGTAATCAAACCCAAGGGCCAAGGGCATTAGGCGTGGCCTGCACCTTGTGACAGCTGGATCGGATCGATCCCCAGTTGCGCTAACGCGGCTCGCTGGCGATCAGCGGTTGGAATTTGGAAAATAACATCCGCATCCCAGGGAACATGAATCCAGCTATTGGCTGCCATTTCCGACTCAAGTTGTCCTTCTGACCAGCCTGAGTAACCCAGAATAAAGATGGCGTCCCCCTGATTCAGGGCATCGACAGCCAGTGGTAATACATCTGGGCTGGAAGCGAGAAACAAACCTTCGAGCACTTCGACCACGTCATCTGTGATCGGATGATTGGAGAGTAAGAAGCCACGTTGCGGTTCAACTGGGCCGCCATTCATGACCGGAATGTTTGGATCCAAATCCGACGCAGCCTCAAGGCCGAGTTGTTCGAAGATCTCTTGGACTGAAAATTCAGTGGGCTTATTCACGATAAAGCCCATGGCTCCGGTCTCACCATGCTCACAGGTTAGCACCAACGATGACTCAAACACGCCATCCTTAAGATCCGGCATGGATACCAAAAACTGGCCGTTAAACTGAGATTGTCCTGAATCGTCGCTCATGGGGTTGGTCTCTTTCATGACTGCATCCGTTAAGTGTAGCTCACTGGTTAAAAAGTGCTTCGAAAAAGTCGTGTCCAATTTGAGTGTTCGCTTGTGCATCGATCTCTCGAACACAGGTTGGGCTGGTGACGTTAATTTCGGTGAGATGGCCACCGATGACATCGAGGCCAACGAATAATAATCCGCGTTCGAGTAGGTATGGACCGACCGTTTCCGCAATTTCACGCTCTCGATCAGAAATTGGCATAGCCACACCCCGCCCTCCGGCGGCCAGGTTACCGCGGGTTTCTCCCTGTGATGGAATGCGCGCTAAGACGTGTGAAATCGGTTGTCCGTGAAGAACCAGCACCCGACGATCGCCATCGGCAATTTCTGGTCGGTATTCTTGTGCCATCACCAATCGTGATTCGTCGGGTGAGAGCGTTTCAAGCACAGCACCCAGATTCAATCCGTCGGCGGTGATTCGGAAAATTCCTGATCCACCCATGCCGTCGAGAGGCTTGAGAATGATGTCGCCGTGCGACTGTTGAAATGCTCGAATATCCTCGTGTCGTGAGGACACCCAAGTCGTTGGCATGAGCGCACTAAATTCGGTCGCGAAGAGCTTCTCGTTGCAATCGCGGATTGCCTGCGGGTTGTTGACGACACGAACGCCGTGTTGCTTGGCGCGCTCAAGGATGTGCGTTCCATAGAGATACTCGCTGTCAAACGGTGGATCAACTCGGATCATGATCACATCCAAATCACTCAAAGGTGCTCGGGTTTGCTCCGAGAGCGACGCGAAACCCGTGTTGACACCGTCGGTGACGGTCACGGTTTGCATCATGCCAGTGGCCACGCCTTCCATTAAGGCCAGTCCATTTTTCGGCAGATACACAATCTCATGACCGAGTGCTTGTGCGGCGAGCATGAGCGCGAAACTGGTGTCTTTATATGGCTTGATGCTTTCGATCGGATCCATCCAGAATCCAATGCGCTGTTGTGCTGTTCCCACGTGTCTTCCCTAGAATTGGCCGTACTGCTGTCCGAGCAAAGTGAGTCCGACAATCGCTGCCGTCTCCGCTCTCAGTATTCTGGGGCCAAGTGACATCGGTTTCACCTGCTTTTTCAAAAGAGTCTGGACCTCTTCATCACTAAATCCGCCTTCCGGGCCAATTAATAACAGCGAAGATTCGAGAGGATCGACAGTGGCGGTCGTCGTTGCTGGATGGGCCACAATGGTTTGGCCAGTCAACCTGAGGTCGGAGAATCGGGTCGGTTCAAGCAGTTGAGGCAGCCAGTGATTGTCGGATTGTTCACAGGCATTCACCAATATCTCCTGCCAGTGCCCCCATTTCTTCTGAAGACGATCGGCCTTGGGTGGTGAATCGGTGAATTGAGTGATCAGCGGTAAAATGGCAGTAACGCCAAGTTCGGTTGCTTTTTGTAGTGTCCAATCAAAACGATCCGATTTGATCAGTGCCATACCGAGTGTGACGGGAAGTCTTTGGTCGGCGTGTTCTGTTCGATCACGCAGATCGACGATGGTTTGGCGTTTATTGATTTCTGTGATGACCGCGTCAGTGGTGCATCCCTGCCCGTTGAACAGACTCACCTGTTGACCGACTTGTGCCCGTAACACTCGAGCGAGATAGTGATGATTGCGTTCTGATAAAACCACCTCGCCTGACGCGTGACTGATTGTGTCCGCATACAGACGAGGTGTTCTCATGATCAGTACTTGTATGCTTCGGGCTTGAACGGGCCTTCGACAGATACGCCGATGTACTTGGCTTGTTCGGCTGTGAGTTTGGTGATCACGCCGCCAAAGCCCTCAACCATGCAGCGAGCGACTTCTTCGTCGAGCTGCTTGGGTAGTACTTCAATACCAATGTGCTTGGCCTTGTCTGCATCATCTAAGTCGGCAAAGCCACGTTTGTACATTTCAATTTGGGCGAGCACTTGGTTGGCGAATGAGCCATCCATGATGCGTGACGGATGACCTGTCGCGTTACCGAGGTTCACTAGGCGACCTTCTGCAAGTAGCAACAAGTAGTCGTCATCAGCATCCGAGCGGAACACTTGATGCACTTGCGGTTTGACTTCTTCCCAGCGCCAGTGAGAACGCATGTAGCTGGTATCGATTTCGTTATCGAAGTGGCCGATGTTGCAGACAATGGCCCCTTTCTTCACGCACTGGAGCATCGCGCTGTCACAGACATCAACGTTACCGGTCGTGGTCACGAGAACGTCGGTGTCTTCGAGAAGCCGAGAATTCACGTCGTCGACTTGGTTCGTTTTGACGCCATTGTTGTACGGGCTGACCACCTCAAAACCATCCATGCAGGCTTGCATGGCGCAAATCGGATCTGATTCAGCGATTCGAACAATCATGCCTTCTTGGCGAAGGCTCTGAGCCGAACCTTTACCCACATCACCATAGCCGATGACGAGCGCGCGCTTACCAGATAACAACATATCCGTGCCGCGCTTGATGGCATCGTTTAACGAATGTCGGCAACCATATTTGTTGTCGTTTTTCGCTTTTGTGACCGCGTCATTGACGTTGATCGCAGGAATCTTCAGCTCGCCATTTTTCAGCATATCGACGAGGCGGTGAACGCCAGTGGTGGTTTCTTCAGTCACTCCGTGGATGCGAGCGAGCATTTCTGGATATTTCTGGTGAACCATGTCAGTCAAGTCACCGCCATCGTCCAACAACATGTTTGCGTCCCAAGGCCGGCCATTTTTCAAAATGGTCTGCTCAACACACCATTCGCCTTCTTCATTGGTTTGACCTTTCCAGGCGTAGACCGGAATACCGGCAGCGACGATGGCCGCCGCAGCTTCATCCTGTGTTGAGAAAATATTGCAGGAACTCCAGCGGACTTCAGCGCCGAGAGAAACCAGAGTCTCGATCAAAACGGCTGTCTGAACCGTCATATGGATGCAGCCAATGATTTTGGCTCCCTTCAGGGGTTGTTCAGCCTGATATTTTTCACGAAGACGCATCAACGCTGGCATTTCACTTTCTGCCAGACGAATTTCCTTGCGTCCCCACTCTGCCAGAGACAGATCTTTAATTTTGTAGTCGCCGTTTAAAACGTCGGTTGGTAGTGCGCTCATCATAGTGCCTCTTCTGTTGATTAGAGTTTCGCGGCCGCGTCAGCCAATGCCTGCGCGCGGTCCGTGCGCTCCCAAGTCAGATCCAGATCATCGCGACCAAAATGACCATAGGCGGCCGTTGGGCGATAGATCGGGCGATTCAGATCAAGCATGGTCGAGATTGCTCTCGGGCGCAGGTCAAAGTGTGCGCGGACCAAGTGATCGAGTTGTGCGTTAGTGAATGTTGATGTGCCGAATGTCTCGACACGAATGGATGTCGGTTCAGCAACACCGATCGCATAGGACACCTGGACCTCGCAACGATCGGCCAAACCAGCGGCAACTAAATTCTTCGCCACATAACGTGCGGCATAGGCTGCTGAGCGATCGACTTTTGATGGATCTTTGCCAGAGAAAGCGCCACCACCGTGGCGTGCCATCCCGCCGTAGGTATCCACAATGATTTTACGACCGGTCAGTCCCGCATCACCGACCGGACCACCGATCACAAAACGCCCAGTTGGGTTGATGTGATACTTGGTTTGCTCCGTGAGCCATGCCTCTGGCAACACCGGCTGAATGATGTGCTCTTTGACATCGCGCTGGAGTTGCTCGAGAGAGACGTCTTCGTCGTGTTGTGTTGAAAGAACAACCGCGTCAATACCGACGATGGTGTCACCGTCATAAGCAAATGTGACTTGACTCTTCGCATCGGGGCGAAGGTAGGGCAGGTCGCCGTTCTTGCGGACTTCTGCTTGACGACGGACCAAGGTATGCGAGTAATGGATTGGAGCAGGCATCAAACTGTCGGTTTCGTTGGTTGCGTAACCAAACATCAAACCCTGGTCGCCGGCGCCTTGCTCATGGTTTTCGGTTTGATCAACACCTTGGGCAATGTCTTGTGATTGCTTGCCAATGCCGTTCAGAACCGCACAGGTATTCCCGTCAAACCCGAGTGAGGAGTGGTCATAACCGATATCCAAGACCACTTGGCGAATGATGTCTTCGATATCGACCCACGTATCGGTGCGGACTTCGCCGGAAACGAGGACTAATCCAGTTTTGACCATTGTCTCGATGCCGGCGCGGGTGTACTTGTCGTCGGTGATGAGAGCATCAAGAATCGCGTCCGAGATCTGATCTGCCATTTTATCGGGATGGCCTTCTGATACAGATTCTGAGGTGAAATAGGTCAGATCGGTCATTACAAGAGTCCTGCGTTCGTCAAAGCAAACATAATTGTATAAAGATATCTTTATATGTCAATGTCAACGCAAAATCCTACCTTGTGGTTCTTCTCAGGTTTCATAACAATGCGGGTTCGAAATTTTTCTCAGTGATAAGAAAGGATGTCACATGACTGACCGCAGGGCGCTTGCCAACGCTATTCGATTTTTGAGTATTGATGCTGTGCAGGCCGCGAATTCAGGGCACCCAGGTGCCCCAATGGGAATGGCTGACATTGCCGAAGTGGTGTGGCGAGGCGTGCTCCGTCACAATCCGGCTGATCCACAATGGCCAAATCGTGACCGCTTTATCTTGTCTAATGGTCATGGCTCGATGTTGATTTACTCGTTGCTTCATCTCACAGGCTATGATGTGACGATCGAGGACCTCAAGTCCTTCCGTCAGTTGCATTCGCGAACCCCGGGACATCCTGAATATGGCTATACAGCTGGCGTTGAGACAACCACTGGGCCCTTAGGTCAGGGGCTGGCTAACGCTGTTGGAATGGCGCTTGCTGAGCGAACGCTTGCCGCACAATTTAACCGCGATGATTTCCCAATCGTCGATCATCACACCTATTGTTTCGTGGGTGATGGTTGTCTAATGGAGGGGGTCAGCCACGAAGCATGCTCACTCGCCGGCACCCTTGGCCTTGGACAATTGATCGTCTTTTATGATGACAACGGGATTTCCATTGATGGTGATGTGCGCGGCTGGTTCAGTGATGACACGCCGGCCCGATTTGAGTCCTATGGCTGGCAAGTGATTCGTGGCGTCGATGGTCATGATGCAACGGAAATTGAAACAGCGCTGAAGACGGCGCGGCAGGAATCCTCGCGTCCAACACTGATTTGTTGTCGGACTGTCATTGGTTTTGGCTCTCCGAATCTCGCAGGCAGTGAAAAGACGCACGGGGCACCGTTGGGGGATGCGGAAATTCAAGCGACACGCGATGCTTTAGGATGGACGCATGGACCCTTCGAGGTTCCTGCTGATATTCGACATGCGTGGGATGCAACAGAGGCTGGTGCGAAGGCACAAGCTGAATGGGCTCAATTATTCGCGCGCTATCGTGAGCAGTACCCTGAACTTGCGGCTGAATTTGAGCGCCGGGTTTCCGGCGAGCTGCCAGCAGATGCGATGACCACCTTGGATCAAGCCATTCGCCAGACGCAATCGGAGTCCCCAAAGCTTGCGACGCGAAAAGCCTCTCAGAATGCGATCGAAGTCGTGGCCAAGGTGTTTCCGGAGGTACTCGGTGGTTCTGCGGATTTGGGCCACTCCAATTTAACTGTTTGGCCTGACTGTCAGGCGAATACCGTCACGAATCCCGGTGGCAACTATCTGCATTATGGGGTTCGGGAGTTTGCCATGTGCGCGCTGATGAACGGTGTTGCTTTGCATGGTGGGTTCTTGCCCTTTGGCGGAACCTTCTTAATTTTCATGGAATATGCTCGAAATGCGGTGCGGATGGCGGCACTGATGAAACAGCGCGTGATTTATGTCTTCACCCATGATTCGATCGGTTTGGGCGAAGATGGTCCGACGCACCAGCCAATCGAGCAGCTCGCAAGCCTGCGAGCGACCCCTGGTCTTGAGACTTGGAGGCCTTGTGACACGACAGAAACCTTCGTTGCTTGGAAAGAAGCGGTGGCCTATCAAGGGCCGACAGCTCTTGCCCTTTCGCGTCAGGGATTGGCCAACCAGCCACGTGATGACCAGCAGTTGGCTGACATCGCTCGTGGCGGTTATGTGTTGAAACCCGAGACCGGCGCTTTGGACCTCATTGTGATCGCGACAGGATCTGAGGTTGAATTGGCTGTTGCGGCGGCTGACATTCTTGGCAGCGGTGTTCGCGTGGTTTCAATGCCATCGACCAGTCGATTTGACCAACAAGATGCCAGTTATCGTGAGTCGGTTCTACCAAGCGCCTGCGCGAAACGGTTAGCCATTGAAGCAGGCCATCCTGATGGTTGGTACAAATATGTGGGACTTCAGGGTGCTGTGATTGGGATGCGCACCTTTGGTGAGTCTGGGCCGGGCGGTGAGGTGATGAAACATTTCGGTTTTACCGTTGATCATGTCGTTGAAACGGCTAAGGCACTGTAATTGGCTTGGCGTCTGGGAATTAATGGCTATGGCCGAATTGGCCGGTGTGTGGTTCGTGCGTTGGCTGAACGGGGTCTTTTTGATCGTATTCAACCGGTTTTGATCAATGATCCAGCCGATGCGGAGAGTCTGGTGCATCTGACCCACTACGATTCCACGCATGGCCGCTCTGAACGGTTGTTTCAGAAGGATCCGCACGGTGGTTACTTGCTGAATGGCCGTTCGATTGCGCTGACACACCATCAGTCACCCAGCGAGATTGCCTATCCAGAGACTCCCGTTGATGTGGTCCTCGAGAGCTCTGGGCGATTCGCAAATCGCGACTCTGCTGATGCGCATCGTTCGCAAGGTGCTCCTCGTGTTCTGATCGGTGCGCCAGGCGGTCCCGATGTCGATTTAACGGTGGTTTATGGATTGAATCATTTGGCATTGACGGAGTCCCATCGCGTGATTTCAGCAGCCAGTTGCACCACGAACTGTCTTGCTCTTGGCGTCTTTGGATTGACCCGATCGGTCTCTATTGAGCGTGGGTTTTATACGACCATTCATGCAGTGACTAATGATCAGGTGTTGATTGATACCGCTCACCGCGATTTAAGGCGCGGTCGATCTGCGCACAGCTCAATGATTCCAACGAGTACCAATGCGATTAAGGCGTTGGAATGGGTCATGCCTGAACTGTCCGGACGCATCCAGGGATTTTCAATGCGTGTCCCGACACAAAACGTGTCCTGTGTTGATCTCACGGTCGAGTTCAGTCGCGAGGTCACAGAGACTGAGATCATGGATGCAATGCATCAATGGTCACAAATCCAAGGCGGCCTTTTTGCTGTGAACGAGGAGCCTTTGGTGTCCATCGATTTTAACCATCATCCGGCATCATCAATTTTTGATGCAACGCAGTTGATGGTGAACGGGCGGCTGGTGAAGTTGCTTTTTTGGTATGACAACGAATGGGGTTATTCCAATCGTGTCATCGATTTACTGCTGCATTGGCAGTCCATTTCTAGGGAGTGAATCAAATGATCAAAACGATGTCTGATTTAAATGTGCAAGGAAAGCGCGTACTGGTTCGTCAGGACTTGAATGTCCCCATTAAAGATGGCCAAGTGACTTCAACGGCACGAATTGATGCTGCAATACCGACCCTTCAAGCTCTTCTCGAGCAAGGCGCTCAAGTGGCTGTAATGAGCCATTTAGGGCGCCCTGAAGAAGGTGTGTGCGAGCCGGAATTCAGTTTAGCCCCGGTCGCGGCAACACTGTCAGCGAAGCTTGGGCGCGATGTTCCATTAGTGACCGACTGGATTGACGGATTTGAACAGTCTGCAGATTTGGTGTTGTTGGAAAACGTTCGGTATCTCAAGGGTGAAAAGAAAGACGACGAAGCCTTGTCGAAAAAAATGGCAGCCTTATGCGATGTGTATCTGATGGACGCTTTTGGCACAGCTCACCGTGCGCAGGCTTCAACCCATGGAGTGGGGCGCTTTGCACCTGAGGTTGCAGCCGGACCACTGATGGCGGCTGAGCTTGACGCCCTGGGAAAGGCGCTTGCGAATCCTGAACGCCCCGCGGTTGCGATCGTGGGCGGCTCGAAAGTGTCAACAAAGCTTGACGTCTTAACGGAACTCGCCAATCAGGTTGACCAGATTGTGGTTGGTGGCGGGATCGCGAATACTTTCCTGGCTGCAGCGGGTTATCCAGTTGGTCAATCGCTGATGGAAGTGGATTTGATCGAAACGGCAAAGACTTTGATGTCGAAGGTCGACATTCCTCTCCCTGTTGATGTGGTGGTAGCAACGGAATTTTCGATCGACGCAGAGGCAACCGTGAAGCGGGTGCAGGATGTGGCTGATCATGACATGATTTTAGATGTTGGCCCAGAGACTCAGGCGTCGTACCAGGAGCTCATGGCGTCGGCAAAAACCATTCTTTGGAACGGTCCGGTCGGTGTGTTTGAATTCCCACAATTTGAGGGTGGAACGCGAGCGTTGTCGATGGCGATCGCAGCCAGTGATGGCTTCAGTTTAGCCGGAGGTGGCGATACCTTAGCGGCCATTGATCAGTTTGGTATCGCTGACCAAATCAGTTACATCTCGACAGGTGGTGGTGCGTTCCTTGAGTTTGTTGAAGGAAAGGAGTTACCAGCGGTTCACATGTTGAAATCCAGAAACGAGTCTTAGGGAGTTTTATGGCTTTAATCAGTTTGCGCCAGATGTTGGACCATGCTGCGGAGCAGGGATATGGGGTTCCAGCCTTTAATGTGAATAATCTCGAGCAGATGCGAGCAATTATGGAAGCTGCTGACGCAGTGGATGCTCCAGTGATTGTGCAGGCATCAGCCGGCGCTCGAAAGTATGCAGGGAGTCGCTTTTTAAGTCATTTGATTGAAGCGGCGATCGAGGAATTTCCGCAGATCCCGGTGTGTATGCACCAAGATCACGGGGCATCGCCGGATGTGTGTCAACAATCGATTCAACTTGGTTTCTCATCGGTGATGATGGATGGCTCATTGCTGGCTGATCAAAAGACTCCAGCAAGCTATGAGTACAATGTTGATGTGACCGCTTTGACAACGCGGATGGCTCATGCATGCGGTGTCTCTGTCGAAGGTGAGCTCGGGTGTCTGGGGTCTCTTGAAACCGGACAGGCCGGCGAAGAGGATGGCGTTGGCGCAGAAGGGACGCTGTCGCATGATCAGATGCTGACCGATCCAGATGAGGCGGCTGACTTTGTGAAAGCCACTGGGGTTGACGCGCTGGCGATTGCGATTGGCACATCGCACGGAGCTTATAAATTTACCCGCCCACCGACAGGCGATATTCTCGCGATCGACCGCATTAAGGCGATTCATCAGCGGATTCCGGATACCCACTTGGTGATGCATGGTTCGAGTTCTGTCCCACAGGATTGGTTGGCTGTGATCAACGAATGTGGAGGTGAGATTCCAGAAACCTATGGCGTTCCTGTTGAAGAGATTCAGGAAGGAATCAAATATGGGGTTCGCAAAGTCAATATTGATACCGATTTACGGTTAGCGTCGACGGGCGCCATTCGACGGTACTTAGCGAAACATCCGGCGGAGTTTGATCCACGGAAATATTTGAAAGAAGCAACGCAGGCGATGAGCGAGATCGTGAAAGCCCGTTATGAAGCGTTTGGCTGCGCCGGTCAGGCATCAAAAATCAAAGTGATTGGGCTTGAGGCGATGGCATTGCGGTATGCATCTGGTGAGCTTGATCCTCGGATTTCCTGAGGACGTATCGGGGGCGAGCGGTCACGCGCTCCCCCGACATGCTCTCGTGGGTTAGAACAAGACGCGGCAGCGAATCGTGCCTTCGATTTCAGACAGCTTTTCAAGAGCGACGTCTGAGTAATCTCTGTCCACATCAATCACCACATAACCAATTTTGTCCGAGGTCTGCAGGAACTGGGATCCAATATTGATTTGGTTTTCGGCAAATACGGTATTAATTGCTGAGAGAACGCCCGGTCGATTTTCATGGACATGCAATACGCGATGATGATTGGGGTGCGGTGGTAAGGCGACCTCTGGGAAATTCACGCTGGTGAGCGTGGATCCGTTATCCGAATATCGCACCAGTTTTTCTGCAACTTCCACACCGATATTTTCCTGAGCTTCTTGCGTTGAACCACCAATATGTGGCGTTAAAATCGCGTTGTCGAATCCACGCAGCGGTGACAGAAACTCGTCGTTGTTGGATTTTGGTTCAACAGGGAACACATCGATGGCAGTTCCTAGAAGATGGCTATCAGCCAGTGCTTTGGTCAGTGCATCGATATCCACGACGGTTCCGCGAGATGCATTGATCAAGATGCTCTTTGGTTTCATTTGACTGATGCGTTCTTGGTCAATCAAATTGCGCGTTGAGGGAAGATCTGGAACGTGCAGAGTGACGATATCCGCCTGTCCTAGCAAGGCCTCCAGAGACGGGATTTGTGAAGCGTTACCCAACGGTAGTTTCGATACAACATCATAAAAAATGACGCGCATCCCAAGCCCTTCAGCCAGAACAGAGAGTTGTGAGCCGATTGAACCATAGCCCACGATACCCAACGTTTTCCCTCGAATCTCAAAGGAATCATTGGCGGTTTTGGCCCAACCACCACGATGTGCTTTGGCATTTTTTTCAGGGATCCCGCGGAGCAGTAGGATGGCTTCAGCGAGCACTAGCTCGGCCACAGATCGCGTATTGGAGTAGGGTGCATTGAAGACGACTACGCCATGCTCTGTGGCAGCAGTCAGATCCACTTGGTTGGTCCCAATGCAGTAACAACCGACTGCAACCAGTTTGTCAGCAGCTTCAAAGATGTCTCGAGTCAGGGTGGTTCTTGACCGAATGCCCAGAAAATGGACGCCTTCCAACCGACTTTTCAGCTCTTCACCGGTGAGTGCTGTTTTGACTGTCTCGATGTTCTGATAGCCAGCATCGCGGAAGATGCGCTCGGCTGATGGATGGATCCCTTCGAGAAGAAGGATTTTTAATTTCGATTTGTCGAACGATGTAGTCATTTAAGCGTCTCGTGAAAATTCAAGAATGTCAGTTTCTGATGCCAGTAATAAAATATCAGCTGGGCGTCTCGCGAACAGGCCACAGGTCACAACACCTGGGATTTGATTGATCGCCAATTCTAATCCTTTTGGGTCGGTAATGGACATGTCATAAACGTCTAGGATGATGTTTCCGTTATCTGTGACAACCCCTTGGCGATACTCAGGATTACCGCCGAGTTCAACCACTGCGCGCCCGACTAAGCTTCGCGCCATTGGAATCACCTCGATGGGTAATGGAAATTCTCCCAGTACCTCAACGCGTTTGGAGTCATCAGCAATACAAATAAATTGTGCCGATGCTTCGGCAATGATTTTTTCTCGCGTCAAGGCTGCGCCACCGCCTTTGATCAGGTTCAGTCGCGGATCGGCTTCATCTGCGCCGTCAACATAGACGGGCAGTGATCCGGTTGCATTTAAATCCAGGAGTTCAATGCCGTATTGAGTCAGGCGATCTTCTGTGGCCTTGGATGAGGCAACCGCACCGAGGATTTGGATGCCACTCTCGGCCAACACGTCAATGAAACAATTGGCTGTTGACCCTGTTCCGATTCCAATGGGGGTTTCTGAATCGAGAAGGTGTCGGACTTTTTCAAAAGCGGCCTCGGCCACCTGGCGTTTTTTCGCATCCTGGCTCATCGTGATCTCCATAAGGGGGGCAAAATCATAGCTGTTAGAAAGCGCAGACGCTATGATAAAGGGCTTCTGTTTGGATTTCTCATGTTTGACACCCTGATTAAAAAGATTTTGTCGGCGCGCGTCTATGACGTTGCGATCGAAACTCCAGTTCATCAAGCGCCTTTTCTCTCAAAGCGCTTGGGCCGCCCCGTGCTTCTGAAACGTGAAGATCTCCAGCCGGTGTACTCCTTTAAGTGTCGGGGTGCTTACAACAAAATGGTTGGGATTCCAAAAGACGTGCTAGCGAAGGGTGTGATTGCGGCGTCAGCGGGGAATCATGCACAAGGGGTCGCTCTTGGTGCGCAGAAATTAAAAATCCCAGCAGTGATTGTGATGCCGACCACCACACCTGAGATCAAGGTGCGGTCAGTCAGGGCGCGAGGTGCGCAAGTCATTCTTCATGGCGACAGTTTTGATGAAGCCTTTGCGAAAAGTCAGGAGTTGGTTGACGAGTTCGGCTACACCTACTTGCACCCCTTCGATGACATTGAGGTCATTGCCGGGCAGGGCACAGTTGCCATGGAGCTCCTACGGCAGGTGACGCGCCCAGTCGATGCGGTATTCATCCCCGTCGGCGGTGGCGGTCTGGCTGCGGGGATGGCGGCTTACATTAAATATGTGCGACCAGAGATCAAAGTGATTGCAGTCGAGCCAGAGGATGCTGCCTGTTTGGCTGCAGCGATGGAGGCCCAAGAGCGTGTGGTCTTGCCGCAAGTCGGTTTATTTGCTGATGGTGTCGCGGTCAAGCAGATCGGAGAGAACACCTTTAACGTTCTGAGAGAGACCTGTGATGAGGTGATCACTGTTACCACTGATGAAATCTGTGCGGCGGTGAAGGATGTCTTTGACGATGTGCGGAGTGTCAATGAGCCCGCTGGTGCCTTGTCGGTTGCTGGTCTCAAAAAATACGCTGAGCGTGAAGGACCGGGCGAAGCTCTCGTTGCGGTGCTCTCGGGGGCAAATGTCAATTTCGACCGGATTCGGCATGTTGCTGAACGGGCAGAAGTCGGTGAAAAGCGTGAAGCAATTCTCGCGGTGACGATTCCAGAGCGGCCTGGAGCCTTCAAAGCATTTTGTGAGCAAATTGGAAGTCGCAACATCACGGAATTTAACTACCGGTTTGCGGATCAAGAGCAAGCACATATTTTTGTGGGTGTGACGACGGATCCAAGCACGGATGACCGGACACAGCTCGTCACTCAGTTGAATGCAGCCCATCTTCCTGTGGTTGATATGACTGACAACGAGCTGGCAAAACTTCACATTCGTCACATGGTTGGCGGGCGGAGTGCTGCGGCAGGTTCTGAGCTGGTGTTTCGTTTTGAATTTCCTGAGAGGCCGGGCGCGTTGTTGAAGTTTTTAAACAAGATCGGATCGCGCTGGAATATCTCCGCATTTCATTACAGAAACCATGGTGCAGCCTATGGTCGGGTCTTGGTTTCGATGCAAGCCGATCTGTCTGAGCGTGATGAGTTGTCGAGTTATTTTGATGACATCGGTTATACCTACTTCGATGAAACTGAAAATCCGGCAGTTAGCCTCTTTATGAAAAGTTGATTCTCATAAGTCACTTTAACTCACTATAAAAGTTGACATTTTTATTTTTTGTCGTATTCTGCACGAAATTTGGACAGGTGCAGGATGCATGAATCGTCGCGATCCACTGAAAATGCTCATGATGATTGGCGGCCTGATTTTGGCAGTCACGGTTGCGCACAGCGCAATTATCGGCGGATAAACCCGTCTTCGGTAATGATCCAGTCGAACGACTGATCCCAGTCTTCCGGTTCAAATTGTGTCTCTTGCGTGGCATAGGCTACGCCAATCCGAATCGGCGCCTTTGGCGGGCAATGCTCGAGCGCGCGATCATAAAAACCACCGCCCATCCCGAGTCGATAGCCTCGTCGGTCGAAGCCACAGCAAGGCATGATTAACCAATCAAGTGCGCGCAATTCTGTCACCCTATTCTGTTTGGATGTTCGGATCCCGAATCGTCCGATGACGAGATCTGTTTCTTGCTGATAAGCCACCATTTCCATGGTGGTGTTGGATAGGATCCGTGGAATCAGCAATTCATGAGCATGGCTGAAAACATGGTGATGGAAGGTGTCTAGGTCGACCTCTGAGCCGAACGCCAGATAGGAACCGATCCGCAGGGGCTGCTGTGGCAGGATGTCGATTAAGTACTCTGAAATTCGCTGATTCAAAGTCTCTCGGCGTGCAGGACTGAGCCCATCTCTCAGGGTCAATAGTTGGGATCTGAGCGCGTCTTTAGACATAAAAGCCCCAGGTTGCCGCTGTCAGTTTAGCCCTTGAACCCAACGGTTCAAGGCGGGAAACGCAAACATACATTAGGCTTTCCGTGAACGGACCTGCGCACCGCATGCTTTGTGCTTCCCTGGAAAAAGAGTATCGGCTCAGGGACATCACCGACTGGCGAACAACCCAGGTTGGACTGAGTATATCAGCCTGCTTCCGACTCAGACAGCCGTTCGAGTGTGGTACCGATTCGTTCAGCGAGGCGTTTCAAGTCTTCATCAGCACCGCTTGTCTCGCCAGTCAGGTGTTCATGGGCGATATTCAGGGCGGCCATGACGGCTAAACGCTCGAGTGCACTGTTCCCCGTTTTTTCTTGAATGTCTCGCATTCGGTTGTCGACGAACTCTGCAGCAGCCTCAAGTTCGTGCTCCTGACCGGCTGGGCAGGCGACCGGGAATTCACGTCCTAAAATCTGTACGCGAACGGTTGCGATTTCAGTCATGACAGTACCTCATAATTCTTGAGTCGACCTAAAACGGCATCGATATGATGGCGCGCTTCATCACGTTGCTTTAACAGCACCGCGCGGGCACGCTTGAGCTCCACCTGCTGTTTCCGCAAGTGGCGATTCTCTTGATCTAGGCGCTCGGAAAGTTGGATCAGTTTCTCAACTTGCTGTTCCAACTCATGCAAATCATTACGCATTTAGGTTTCCCTTTAACTCATGCGCATCATACGTCCGCTCTCTCTCAGGTACAACAGACGTGATACAGTTATCGCTTCAGGAGGTGCCCGATGATCGAAGAATTATACCGTGCGATGGATGACTGGTTAGTTGACCAGAATTCCGATATTCGAGCCTCTGAAGTCCAGGGATTACTTGCAGGACTGATGGCCGCAAATATCAACGTTCGGCCCGATGAGTATGTTGCCCGCCTCACTGAGTACGCGGATTTACAACCGGGTTGCCTGGTTCAGGTCGCGGACTCATTAGACACTTTATTTAGCAATCTGCATGAGAGTTGGTCTGGGATAGGCTTGGATTTTGAAATGCTGTTACCGGAAGACGATGAGCTCATCGAAGAACGAGCTGATGCACTTGGTGCCTGGTGTGAAGCGTTTTTGGCAGGACTTGGACTGTCGGGTGAGTTATCCAAAGACAAAAAGCTCTCAGAAGATGTTCGTCAAGCGCTCGAAGATTTGTCTGAAATTGCGCGAATTGAAGCCGATGGTGATGATGAATCCCTTGAAAAAGCCTTCGCCGACGTCAGTGAACATGTTCGGCTAGCCGCTTTGTTAATTGCCACCGACTTGAGGGGTGACCAAAACGATGCGCCTCATGAGCCGATTGTCCATTAAGTGAGTCAGTCCATGTTTTCTCTACACGTTTATCAGGAGCGACGTCAGCGATTGAAAGCGCTGATGCCTGAGAAGTCGCTCGCGATTGTTGCAGCGGCTGCCGAAGTCATTCGAAACCGTGATGCCGAGTACCCGTTTCGGCAATCCAGCGATTTTTGGTATCTCACAGGATTTACTGAGCCGGATGCGGTTTTGGTCATTGGGCCCGGACAGCCAGATCGTTTATTCGTCAGGCCAAAACATCCAGAGCAAGAAGTCTGGACTGGACGGCGCATGGGTCCGGATCATGTGAAACACCGATTGGGGATTGATCAGGGGTATCCGCTGGAGGCCCTCGATACAGAGTTAAAAACGTTGTTGGCGGAGATCGCTTGGGTCGAATATCCCTTTGGTTGTCAGAAATCGACAGCGATTGTCGATCAAGCCATCAAAGCTAAAGGTTTGCGATCACGGCGGAGTGATTTGCTCTCCCACCGTGCCGATTTGTCGAGACATTTGAGCCAGGCACGATTGATCAAATCTCGTCAAGAAATCGACATCATGAAAGAAGCTGGTCGGATTTCTGCACAGGGACATATTGCCGCGATGCAGGCCTGCGAACCTGGGATGACAGAAGATCAACTGGCATCTGTGGTTGAGCATCAGTTCCGCATGGACGGTTCCCCGTCGATCGCCTATCAAACCATCGTGGGTGGCGGGGACAATGCCTGTATTTTGCATTACATCGACCGGACCGACCGATTGCGATCGGGTGATTTGGTGTTGATCGATGCCGGTTGCGAGGTGCTAGGTTACGCGGGTGACATCACGCGTACCTTTCCTGTCAATGGATCGTTCACCAATGCTCAGGCAGAACTGTATGATCTGGTCCTGAATGCACAATCTGAGGCGATTGCTCAGATGGTGGTTGGGAAATCCATTAAATTGTTCCATGAGACGGCGGTTCGTCGCCTGACTGAGGGACTCATCGAGCTCAACATCATCGAAGGCCCGTTAGAGTTGGCGCTCGAGGATAAGCGTTATCTCCCCTATTACATGCATGGGACCGGTCATTTTCTGGGACTTGATGTCCATGATGTTGGGGCTTATGAGCATGAGGGCCAGCCCGTTGAATTAGCTGAAGGGATGGTGATTACCTGTGAACCTGGGTTGTACATCAGTCAGTCATCTGATGCGCCAGCTCGGTATCGAGGGATTGGGATCCGGATTGAAGATGACGTCTTCATTACCGGGCGCGGTCCGGAGGTGCTCACGGCAAAGGTCCCGAAAGAACGAGCAGAGATCGAAGCTCTGATGCGAGGCTAAGGGTGCAGATCAGTGTCATTGGTGGTGGTCCGATCGGCTTGATTGCCCGCACTGCGCTCGAGCAAGAAGGTCACGAGGTTCGGCAATTTGATCCTTCGACGGAAAAACCGAAGATGTCACTCGCGTTGGCGGAGTCGACCCTCGCCCTCCTGGATCGCATTGGGGTCCAATTAGATGCAGGCGAAGATCTCACAGAAATCCTGGTGAATGAGCAAGGATTGCCGGGTTCGATGCTCCTTCGGGCATCGGAATGTGGATATCCTCGGTTTGGACGGGTGATCTGTTCGCTGGCGCTAGAAGCAGCGCTGACCGAGCACACCTCGGATCGGATTGAGCCATTGTCGGTGTCGCAAGTCCGGGCTCGGAGTGCTCAACACAACCCATCAGTTGAGCTGGCTTCTGGTGAAATGATTCATCCAGATCTGGTGATTTTGGCCGATGGGGGCCGAAGTGGACTCACTGAGTCGTTGGGGCTGACAGCTCAGCGGCGACCGTTTGATCGCTCAGCGATCATGGGCCGCATTCAGGTGGACACCCCTCAGGCTGGTCGGGCTTATGAGCGATTTATTGGTACAGGCCCGTTGGCAATCCTGCCCATCGAGTCGTCGACCTATGGGTTTGTTTGGTCTCTGGATCCGGCGTATGCAGAACGCCTAATTCAAATGCCGGAGACATTGATTCGTGCGTTACAGCAAGCGGTTCCCGCTGAGCTTGGCGGCATTGAATTCGCCTCGGATCCGGTCGTGATTCCATTGGTAGAGCGCTGGGTCGACCAGCCCTACCGACCGGGGGTGGTGTTGATCGGCAATGGCGCGCAGACCATTCATCCAGTCGCAGGCCAAGGTCTGAATCTTGCACTTCGAGGTGTCAACCTGCTGGTTGATGCACTGCGCACGCAGCAACCTGATGACGCAGTCAAAACAGCATTTTCCCAATGGCGCATGAATCGTGATGCAACCCGATTGGCTTCATCCAGTCTTGAGGCCTTATTTGATCGCGAATTGTTTCCGCGGAAGCTCTTCACCAGCCTTGGGATGGTCTTTGGCGACCAAAGTCTTTGGCTGAAGCGAAAAATTGCTGAGGCCGGTATGGGAGTGATTTCGTGAAGACCCTTGTCATCGGTGGTGGATCCATTGGTCTGGCAGCGGCTGTTGTTTGTCACCAAGCCGGTCATCAAGTGATTGTGTTTGATCCGGTTGGATTTCAACCCGTTGAGCCAACCGTTGAGATGGATGCTCGCGTTTGGGCGCTTGGACCGAAATCGACAGGTTTTTTGTCAGACATTCATGCTTGGTCGCCCGATGCTCGCGTGTGTTGCTATCGATCAATGCGAGTCATCGATGCCCGGAGTGATGCCAGAGTCACCTTTGCAGACCCAAGGCTTGGCCATCTCGTCGAAGCACATTGGGTGCGTAATCAACTGTTAAAAACCGTTGGGGAAAGCCCCATTCAATGCCTAGAGAAAGGGGTTGCACGAGTCGACCCTCAGGGATGTGTCACTCTCGAAAATGGTCAGACGATCGACTCTGATTTCGTGATCTTTGCGGAAGGTCGGCAAGCAACAACGGCCCAAGCATCCGGATTCGAATTAATGGATGGTGGGTATCATCAGCGGGCGCTGGTGGGAACTCTTCATTGCGAGCAACCGCATGACGGTGAGGCATTTCAGATCTTTACTGAGCAGGGCCCTTTAGCGCTGTTGCCACTCCCGGATCGCGATGGCGAGCATCGAGTCAGTGTGGTCTGGTCTTTGCCAACCGATGCGGCCGAAGCGCTCGCACAGTGCAGTACTGACATGCTTGCTGCACGATTGGCTCGGGTGAGTGAAGCCGCGCGTGGGGCATTGCGATTTGTCAGCGATCCTGTTTGGATTCCGATTTCTCAACACGCGCTCAAACGCGATGCACTTGGTTGTTTGCTCGCAATCGGTGATACAGCGCATGGGATTCTGCCCTTGGCAGGCCTGGGTGCCAATCTTGGTTTTGCTGATGTGATTGCGCTACAGCAGGCGCTACGATCGCACCCATCCGCTGCCGGTGATCGGTTAGCTAGAACGGTGGCGCGCGAGCGATGTATGGCTCACCGGACGGTGGCGATGGTGATGGGATTGTTTTCCGACGTGTTCCGATCCGATCAACCCATGATTCAATTGGGTCGCAGTATGGCCTTGAGAACCGCAGATCGACATCCAATGATTCGATCACTGATTCAGGAGTTGGCAGGCTAATGTTCACAGGCATTGTGCAAGGATTGGGTGAAGTCACACAGATCCGTGATGATCAAGGAATTCGACGGATCCAGGTTCGCATGCCTCAAGGGCGAGACAGGGATCTTCACACTGGAGCATCGATAGCCATTAACGGTGTGTGCCTCACGGTCACGGGTTGGGACCAGCAGGGTGTGCAATTTGATGTGATTGATGAGACGCTCAAATTGACCAATCTTGGTGAGCTGCAAACGGGCTTTTGGGTGAATGTCGAACGTGCCGCTCGGTTTGGTGACGAGATTGGTGGCCATGTGCTTTCCGGTCATATTCATGGACAGGCTGAAGTCACTGAAGTCATTGAAACAGAGGCGAATCTGGCTGTTTGGTGGCGTGTTCCTGAGTCTCTGCTGAAATACGTCTTACCGAAGGGCTATGTGTCACTCAATGGGTGTTCGTTGACCGTTGGCGAAGCCAGTCGTGATGGGCAGATGAGTATTCACCTGATCCCAGAGACTCGAGCACTCACCACCTTCGGTCGGATCAAGCCAGGAGATCACTTAAACTTAGAAATTGATTCCCAGACACAAGCGATTGTCGATACGGTTGAACGGGTACTGGAACAGCGTTTGTGAAGGCTTGGCAACGGATTCTTGCCGATTCGTTAACGACATCGAATCAATTATTATCGCGACTGGGCCTGACTGATCAGGTGCAATCTGTCGATCAGTCACCGGATTTTCCGGTCCGAGTGCCGGAACCTTTTGTCACCCGGATGGTGCCAGGTGATCCTCACGACCCCTTATTACGCCAAGTGTTAGCAGTTGCTGACGAGCGCCACGCGATGCCCGGGTTTGTGAAGGACCCTTTGGATGAACTTGAAGGCCCGATGCCCGGGGTGTTGCACAAATACCGATCGCGGGTCTTGGTGATCTACCGTGGTGGTTGCGCCATTAACTGCCGCTATTGCTTTCGACGTCATTTTCCCTATCAGGAGAATACGCTGACCGCGAGAGACATTGATGGGTTGGTGAGCTACCTCAAGGCGCATCCGGAAGTCAATGAAGTGATTTTGTCAGGCGGTGATCCATTGATGGCTGACGATCAAGCCCTGTCTGGTTTGTTTGTTCGGTTGGAATCCGTATCAAGCATTCACCGCCTACGGATTCATACGCGGTTACCCATTGTAATTCCAGAGCGGGTCACTGACCTGCTGTGCCAGGCCATTGCTACGACCGCTTTGCCTGTGGTGATGGTGTTGCATAGCAACCATGCCAACGAAATTGATCAGTCGGTGATGGATGCAGTCAGTCAGTTGCGCGTGGTCTGTCGTTCGGTATTGAATCAATCGGTGATCTTAAAAGGCATCAATGACTCTGCAGATGTGCTCATTGCCTTAAGCGAACGGTTGTTTGAGGCAGGGATTGATCCGTATTATTTAAATGTCTTAGACCGAGTATCCGGGGCGCATCATTTTGACGTGTCTGATCTGGAAGTGGCTGCGCTTCATCAAGCATTATTGAATGCGTTACCTGGATATTTGGTACCAAAGCTCGTCCGAGAAGTGCCAGGGATTGGCCACAAAGTGCAATGGAAGGGAACGACGCATTGATGATGTCGACGGTTTTGATTTGGATCGCGGGCGCTTGGGGCGCTGGTCAAATCGCGCGTTGGGCGGCGTTGCCGCCGTTGGTGGGCTATCTGACTGCGGGCGCCTTGTTCGCGGCCAATGGATTAGGCGATAGCCAACATTGGTTAGAGATCCCCTCGGAAATTGGGGTGGAACTCTTACTGTTTGCGGTTGGCCTCAAAATGAATCCCCGATCGATTTTCCGATTTGATGTCGCTTTCGGGACGCTTTTGCATCTGATGTTGTCAGCTTGCATTTTGGCGCTTGCTCTAACGCAGGATTTATCCATTGAGATGAAGATTGCGCTAGCGCTGACGCTCGGGTTCTCAAGTACTGTCGTCGCAGCCAAAGGCCTCGAGGCGCGTCGAGAAATCCGGGCATTTCATGGTCGGTTGTCAATCAGTATTCTTGTTTTGCAGGATTTAGTGGCGGTCACTTTGTTAGCCGTCGGTGGAGACTCTGCACCCTCACCATTTGCATTGGGTCTTTTGGCCATCCCATTGGTGGCGCCCTTGTTAAGAAAAGGACTGGAAAAGCTCTCGCCTGAGCCCGAATTGCACCTGTTGGTTGGGGTTTTGTTGGCCTTGGTGTTGGGCGCTCAGTTATTCAAAGCAGTCGGTGTGAGTGGGGAATTGGGTGCTTTGGTGATGGGAATGGTTTTTGCGAATCATCCAGTCGCTAAGGGGATTGCCAATTACTTGTGGGGCGTCCGCGAGTTGCTGTTGATTGCGTTTTTCCTACGAGTCGGGATGCAAGTTCCGCTCGATCTGCAGATCGTGATGGATGCCTTGCCGCTTCTCTTGTTGCTGCCCTTGAAATTGGCTGTCCTTTTTGCTCTGTTGGTGCTGATTCGACTGCGTGCCTACACCGCTTTTTTGATGTCGATCACCTTATTTTCATACTCTGAATTTGCACTCATTGTGGCGGCAGCGTGGGCAGACAGTGGCTTGATTCCGTCCACAGTGTTGCCAATCATCGCCGTTGCCGTCACCTTGAGCTTTGTGATTTCTGCGCCGCTGAATCGCTTTGCACACGAGTTATATGAGCGATATGAAGGCTTTCTTGGACGACTGGAGCGCACAGATCGGCACCCGGACGAGCAGCCGCTGACACTTGGCGGCGCGCATGTGTTGGTGATCGGGATGGGTCGCATTGGGACCGCGGTGTTTGACAGTCTGACTGAAGATGGCGAAAAGGTCGTTGGGATTGATGCGGATCCGGGAAAGTTGGAATCGCATCGCCAAGCGGGCCGCCGTGTGGTGTTTGCAGATGCTGAGGATCCCGGGTTTTGGAATCATCTCCGATTTGGACGGCTAGAAGCTGTGGTGTTGACTATGCCGGAGCCTGAATCCCAGTGCTGGGCAACCCATCGACTCCGCGACCGTGGATTTGAGGGGGTCATCGCGGTGAGCACGCGTTCCCGTCATACAGTCACTCGCGTCAAGGAGGCCGGGGCCGACTTGATCTATGATGCCCACGATGCCGCTGGGTTGGGATTAGGAAAGGCGGTTCTCACTTGCCTTGGTGACGAGCGATTAGATAATCCCGAGCCTCGTTGATCAGAGCAGCTAAGTAATCTGTTCCGTCTTTGTCAGGGTGCATTTTACCCATGAGTTTCCGATGTGCGGTGCGGATTTCAGCAGGTGTTGCGTTTTCATCAATTCCCAAGATTTCTGCCGCGCGCTTGACTGTCATTGGCTCATCATTGGCTTGCCTTTGTTGATTGGCATGAGCTGCGCCTGCGCTTGCTGCTGCTCCCAAGCCAAGGATTTGCCGAAGCTGTGGAAACATGGAGAGTAATCCCCGCATGCTCCACAGCCGTCGACCAAAGGCCGCGACTGGCGCAGCTAAGGCAGCGAGTGCTGGCAATTTTCCAGTGACGACGAGCAGCAAAATGCCGATAGCGACAGCACCACCGACGACTTTCCACTTGTTTTCAGCGATCCATCCCTTGGTTGATCCGCGTGTCAGCAGATACATCAGGGCGAGAACCGCGAGGGTAATGATGAGTAATCTCATGTTCAATATTTATCTGGACAAAACTAGGACAAACTTGCCACACTACGAGGTATGGCTACATTAGAAACAATTTCAAGTGTCGACACATCTCCGCGTCACCCGATTCGTTTAGTGGCGAATCGGACAGGCTTGACGGTCGACCTCATTCGCGCCTGGGAGAAACGGTACCACGTTGTTGAGCCCGCGCGTAGTGATACCAAGCGTCGTTTATACAGCGACTATGATATTGAGCGTTTGCGGTTGATCCGGATTGCCAAACAAAACGGCAGGCGTCTTGTGGATGTCGCGCCTTTAACACTCGAAGCCCTGCGTGATGTGGTCTCAGAAGACAGCCGCTACGAGGTTTCACAGGATGTTCAAGCCGAAATTTATCGGCCCAGTTGGACAAGCCCGCTTGAATCTTCAGAGTCTGCTGATGATATTGATGCGCTGTTATTCTCGGTGCAGACGATGGACCAACATCGCTTTGATCAGCTGCTACAAGAAGGGTTAGTCAAGCAATCCTTGCCCGCATTTCTGCAAACAGTGATCGGACCATTGCTGGCTGAAATTGGTGAGTCAACCCGACTCGGCAAAATGCGAATTGCGCACGAGCACATGGCAACTGCACATCTTCGGACCTTTATCGGTGCCCTTCGGTTCCGGGAAACCTATACCGGTAATGAACCGAAAATCGTGATTACCACTCCGACAGGGCAATTGCATGAGCTTGGTGCCTTGATGGTGGCGGCTTTGGTTTCAGTCGATGGTTGGTTGCCTGTGTATTTGGGTCCCAATACGCCGGCTGACGAAATCGCGGCCTGTGCGATGCAATCGGGTGCGCGGGCGGTGAGTCTGTCACTCACCTATCCTGCAGATGACCCAAGAATTCCGACTGAATTGACCCGATTACGGTCACAGCTTGAGTCGAATATCCCGGTATTTGTTGGTGGTTCAGCAGCGTCTCATCATCATGAATTGATCAATCGGTTAGGTCTTCTTTCACCGAAAAGTTTGGATGACTTAAGGCACTCGCTCAACATGCTTCGAGACAATCGATTCCAAGGAATTGCCTGATGACCTTAAGTGAACTGAAAGCGTTGATCGGCAAAGGTCGGATGCCGACACTCGAAATCCATGCATTCGAGGGGATTATCTACTTGGTTAAAATCATCACTGATGTTGGTGAGACCATGCTCAAAAAAGATGACGGTGATAATCAAGTCTTCAAATCATCGACTCAGGCAGGGATTGCTCTGGCGGATGCCGGTGGGATGACGGCATGCATTGTTCATCAGTGCGCGTATGACGAAGTGATCGGACATGAACCTTGCCATGCTGAAGATCCTTCGTTGAGAACACCAATGGATCTGCGACTACTGGCAGGGCTTGGTTAACCTCCCAGCTGATTTCTACGCTCGCAAAGCATCGCGTATTCAGGGGTGTTGTCGCCTGTGAGGACGCCATGGCGGATGGCGAAATCGATAATCACGAGATTACAGTTGTATTTGAATGCATCACTCTTGGCGATGATTGATAACACCTCGTCAATCGGAAGACGCTGAAACGATTCCACCTCGCCATCATGGCAGACCGGCATGAAGCTATCCGGTAATTCCAGATCGTAACAATAAAGAATATCGCGCTTGAGTCCTCGGCCGTCGGTATGCCGATAACTGATCGTACCGGTTGCTATCGCCTGGTTGGCTTGGGTCTCTGAAATCCCGGCCTCTTCGAAACATTCCTTCACAAGGTTTTCAAATAACCCCAGCCCCGCCGGTTGCCCACCACCGACCATATTGTCGAGCTTGCCTGGGAAGGTAGGCTTGTGTTGAGAGCGTTTGGCCACCCAAAGTTCGATTCCTTGGCGGGTTCTGACATAACCATTTAAGTGCACCCCGAATGTCAGGCAGCCAAGTGGAGCGGTGAGCGTCCGTTCCATGACAAATCGTGTCGGGTCTGTGACTGACGCTTTGACTGGGAAGGGCTCACCCACCCAACTCCAAAGTAACCCATCTTCATAAGTTTCCTTGGCAAATCGGGCAAAGAGTTGGTTGAGTGCGACTTCAGGCTCGTTCGGGATGATCAGCCCTTGATCCGATTCGCGCCAGAGTCCGAATTCGATGCCGCGCAACTTAAATGAATCTTGAACATAGCCAAGTAATGCATCGTGTTGGAACCAGGGAGTCCATCCGGAGACGTCTGCATTGTGGGCTTGATTGAAATGGTCAAGGTAACTCAAGTTCTGCTCCAGTAGCTGGCAAAGAAAGGAATGAGCATCCCCATCGCGAGGACTCGAATCAAGTGGTGTGTGGTGACATAAAGACCATCGGCGCCCACTTCCAAGGCAACAACGGGCATGACTTGGAAGGCACCTGGCATGAATCCAAGCGCTGCATCAAGAAATGGGAACCCAAGAAGTCGATGGGTGATGTAAGCGCCAATCAATGCAATGGTAATCGCGACCAGTGTTGAGATCGCCGCAGGAGGGATGGTTTTTAACAAGGTGCGAACCCCCTGTCCGACAATATCGACCCCAATACGCCAACCAAAGAGCATCATGGCCAATGCAATGAACATTGGCGGGGTATTCAGTGTGGCGAGCTCGAGTAGATTCAAGCTCGCACCGACGAACACACCGACAATCAGCCCAGGAGTCGTGACACGGAGGACTCTCAAGAGGCCGGTCAGTCCCCAAGAGACACTGAGAACGATCAGCCAGATGATAAAATCTGTGTGTTGGAATAAGACAATCGGTTGAGGCGTCTCGGGAACCACAAAGAGAAACGGAACTAAGAGCGTGAGAAAGGCGAGTCGTAAGCTTTGGTAGACGGCGACTTGAGACAAGGCACCACCATAGTGCTCGGTGACAGCTAGGGCTGATGAGAGGTTTCCAGGAGCCGCTGCCATATGTGCGCTGATCCGATCAAGCGCTAACAGCCGCTGATTCAGTTTTCCAACGATCCACAAAATCATGACCATGGTCACGATCAGGATTGTTAGGCTGAATGGCCAGAGTTTCACTCGCTCAAAGACATCGGCAGTCACGCGACTTCCGAGCGCTAAGCCAAGTAAAAGGATCGCGAAATGATGCGCATCCAGTCCAGGTGCTTGATTGACTTTGGTGAGATGCACGGTCAGCCCAATGATGAGCATCGGTCCAATCATGGCGCCGAGTGGAACGTTAAGACTCTCGAAGGTGACCGCTGCGACAGCCGCGATGGCGCCAAATAGTGGTAACGAGTGCCGCATCAGGCATCATCGAGTTGAAGTTCGATGACTCCGTCTTCACTGATCCGAATCGGGAATGTTGTGACTTGCCCATAGGCTGGAGCAGAGAGTGCTTGGCCTGTTTTTACGCAGAATCGTGCGCCGTGTCGCGGGCATTCGATTTCGCCATCAATGTAAAGGCCGCCACAAAGCTCAGCACCATCATGTGTGCAGAGATCTTCGATGGCATACACATGATCGCCTTCACGAAAGACAAGAACATCGACATCGTCAAATTCGAATCGTTCATAGGCGCCGTCAGCGAGCGCATTCACTGTCGAGATTTCAATCCATTGGCTCATGGGCTCTCCTAAAATAATCCCGCTTCCAACCGTGCCTCTTCAGTCATTCGGCTGGCATCCCAGGGCGGGTCAAACACCATTTGAATGTCGGCTTGGTCGACCTCTCTGAGGGCTTCGATTTTGGTTTTAATGTCATGTGCCATGATCGGTCCCATGCCACAACCTGGCGCGGTGAGTGTCATGTCGACCCGAACGTGTGTGCGGCCATCGATTAATGTCGAAATCCTCAAATCATAAATTAAACCGAGTTCAACGATATTGACAGGGATTTCAGGGTCGTAGCTTTGTTTCAAAACGTCCCAGATTTGATCCTCAAGCGAAGAGCCTGTGGGGTTATCTGTTTTGCCTGGAGAAGCAACACCGAGCTTGGCGAGATCTTCGGTTTCGATCCGCACAAGACGACCCCCAATATCCAGCGTCAGAGTGTCTCCAAGGGCTTGTGTGACAACCACGGTTTCACCCATACCCAGCGTGAGGGGGACTCCTTGTGGAACTTGCTTTCCGGTGAGATTGTCGAGAACGGTGAGCTCTGATCCTTTATCCAGTTCAGCAAACGGAATCATCAGTCGGTCAACATCCCAATGACACGATCGAGCGCGTCTAGAAAACGATCAACTTCTTCGATGGAGTTGTAAAAAGCAACTGACGCCCGCGCTGTACCCGGTAAGCCAAAATGTTCCATGGTCGGCATGGCGCAGTGATGACCTGTGCGTACGGCGATACCTAGCTGGTCAAGCAATGTTCCCACATCGGTGGGATGTGCACCTTTGACATTAAACGAGCACACACTTACCCAATGATCGGGATGCCCGAGGACATCGACTTTGTCGCGGCTAAGCATGGCTTCAGTCAGGTGGCTGTGAACGCGATGCTCGTGTTCAACGGCGCCTTTGAAGTCAATCGATTCCAGATAATCCAATGCCGTCGCAAAACCAATCGTATCCGCGATATTCGGGGTTCCTGCTTCGAATTTCCAAGGCAGCTCGTTGTAGGTTGTCCCGCTGAAGCTGACGCGATCAATCATGTCGCCACCTCCTTGCCAAGGTGGTAGGCGTTCAAGCAAGTCACGACGACCTAAGAGGACTCCAATACCCGTTGGGCCACAGCACTTATGGGCGCTGACGGCATAAAAATCTGCATTGAGTTCTTTGACATTCACCATCATGTGCGGCGCAGCTTGTGCGCCATCGATCACAGAATATGCATCGTTTTCTTGAGCCAGTGTCACAAATCCTTGCACATCGTTCAAAGCGCCGATGGCGTTGGAGACGTGTCCAACGGCAATGACAGCGACCGGATGCTCGCTACAGAGGGTTTTGGCTGATTCAAGACTTAACGCACCGCTTGGATCCACAGGGATGGGAATGACACGCACACCGATACGGGCCTCGAGCTGCTGCCAAGGCACGATATTGGCGTGATGCTCGGTTTCACCGACTAAAATGACATCACCCGGTTTCAGCGAATCGACGAGCGTATTGGCAACTAAGTTCAGCGCTTCGGTTGCGCCGCGGAGCAGAATGATCTCGCCGGGATCTTCAACACCAAACCAGCGACCAATTCGGGCTCTGGCGCCTTCATAGGCGTCAGTTGCTTCGCCACTTAACGTGTGGACACCGCGATGGACATTGGAGTTATACCGATCATAGTAATCACTGATGGACTCAATGACTCTGGTTGGTTTTTGCGAAGTGGCCGCGTTATCAAAGTAGACTAAGGGCTGGCCATGGACTTCACGCGCCAGGATCGGGAAGTCGCTGCGAACGCGCGCAAGATCAAACATCGACCGATTCCTTGAGTTCGGCGATCAACTCACCGTGCGTCAATTCACCCAAGAGTTGTGTTTCCACGAGATCTCGAATCTCAGGATCTTCAATTTCCTCAACGATTTTCTCAGCGAAGGCATATTGCAAAAATGCTCGAGCATCTGCTTCCGAGAGGCCTCGGCTCTTTAAGTAAAAGAGTTCCGTTTTATTCAGGCTTCCTACCGTGCACCCGTGTGACGCTGTGACGTCATCTGCGTAAATCTCAAGTTCCGGCTTCGGGTTAACACGAGCGGAGTCAGACATCAGAAGGTTGGCGATGGATTGTTCGGTCCCAGAGCGCTGTGAATCCTTCCGGATCAGTACGCGTCCATTGAAGGTGGCTTCGCCTTTCCCATCGACCATATTACGGAACGTCATCTCACTTCTGGTATCACCCACCACGTGATCAATCGCAAGGTGTGTGTCGTGATATTGAGAGCCGTTGGTGATCGCTAATCCGTTGACTGAGGCTTGGGCCTCTTTGCCAGCAAGTGCCACGTAAATATCGCTTCTGGCAAGCTTGGATCCAAATTCGATGGTCTGTAGACGGTAACTGGAGTGTTCTCCACACTCCACATCCAAGTTCGTGAACACGTGTGCGTTCGAGTTGGCCGCTTGAAAGCGAACATGGGTCACGCTGGCGTCACGGTCAAGTGTGAGGAGACACCGCAACGAACTGAGGTTTGCTTGATCAACTGTTACCTGATCAAACTGTTCGATCAAGGTGAGTTGAGCGCCTGCCTCGATACGAATGACCAGAGTCGCAAAGCCCGCGCTACTGGCTTGGTTGGCGATGTGGTGCAAGTTGAGTGCGACCGATGCTGTTTTTTCAACAGTCAGGATGAGACGGCTGTGTTCGAGCGCGGCTTGGGTCAGGGCAAAACCATGGGCCTCACTCATTGTGTTGAGACGACGCTGTTCCCCCGGAAGAATGTCAGGCTCAGTGACTGAAAGGCCGTCCAACGTCGGAACATTGACGAACGAGCCGGCAGTCAGTGCGAATTGTTCCACACCCTGAGGATCGGCTTGTTTCCAAGTCGTGCGAGCCAGACTTCGTGTTGGGACATACTTCCACGATTCAACGCGTTTGGTCGGTAGGCCGACGGCAATCGCTTTGATCGCATGGGTATCTTCGGCATCGGCTAACCAGGCACTGAACCCACTCATGCTGCTTCAATCCCTTCATAGCCTTCGCGCTCAAGCCGTTGCGCGAGAGTATGATCGCCTGAGAGTTTGATTTCGCCTTGAGCTAACACGTGAACGAAGTCTGGTTTGACCACATCAAGAAGGCGTTGATAGTGCGTCACCAACAACACGCTTCGGTCCGGTGAGCGCATCTGATTGATGCCTTCACCCACAATGCGTAATGCATCCACATCAAGGCCTGAATCGGTCTCATCCAGAAGCGCGAGCGTTGGCTCGAGTAATTGCATCTGCAAAATTTCATTCCGCTTTTTCTCACCACCTGAGAACCCTTCGTTCACGTTCCGATGCAGGAATGCTTCATCCATCTGCATGACTTTGAGTTTTTCACGCACCAGCTTTAAAAATTCGCCGGCTTTCAGTTCAGGTTGTCCGCGATGTTCACGAACCGCGTTGACGGCGGCTTTCAGTAGATAAATATTTTTGACACCAGGAATTTCGACCGGATATTGGAAGGACAAGAAGACTCCTGCCCAAGCGCGCTCTTCGGGCTCAAGTTCCAAGAGATTTTGGCCCTGATAAATCACTTCACCGTCGGTGACTTCATACTCATCACGGCCGGCTAACACTGAAGACAGCGTACTCTTGCCGGATCCATTAGGACCCATGATGGCATGGATCTCACCAGTCTTGATCTCGAGGTTGATTCCTTTGAGGATCGGCTTATCGCCAACCCGTGCGTGTAAATTTCGAATAGACAGCATTAGCCAACTGCTCCTTCAAGTGTGATGCCTAGGAGTGCTTCGGCTTCCACCGCAAACTCCATCGGAAGTTTCTGGAAGACTTCTTTGCAGAAGCCATTGACCACCATGTTGAGTGCATCCTCTTCGGTCATGCCTCGCGTTCTTAAATAAAACAACTGATCGTCACTCACCTTTGACGTCGTTGCTTCATGCTCAAGTTGTGCGCTTGGCTCCTCAGCTTCGACGTATGGAAAGGTGTGCGCGCCGCATTGATCACCGATTAATAAGGAGTCGCATTGGGTAAAGTTTCTGGCATCGACGGCGCCGGGTAGCACTTTGACCAGGCCACGATAGGCATTTTGGCCCCGTGCGGTTGAGATCCCTTTTGAAATAATGGTCGAGCGTGTGCGTGGGCCGATGTGAATCATCTTGGTGCCGGTATCAGCCTGCTGTTTTTTGCCAGCAACAGCAACAGAATAAAATTCACCCACAGAATCCGCGCCGATCAAGACACAACTTGGATATTTCCATGTGATTGAAGATCCAGTTTCGAGTTGGGTCCAGCTGATTTTTGAGCGGTCACCGCGGCATTCACCACGCTTGGTGACGAAGTTATAGATCCCGCCTTTCCCTTCATCATCACCAGCGAACCAGTTTTGAACGGTGGAGTACTTGATCTCAGCATCGGTTTCAGCAACGAGCTCTACGACTGCCGCATGCAGTTGGTTCTCGTCTCGCTGAGGTGCCGTACAACCCTCGAGGTAAGATACATAAGAGCCTTCTTCGGCCACAATCAATGTCCGCTCAAACTGACCGGTGTTTTGCTGATTGATCCGGAAATAAGTGGACAGCTCCATCGGGCAACGAACGCCCTTTGGAATGTAGACAAATGAGCCGTCTGAAAACACGGCTGAATTGAGTGCGGCGTAGTAATTGTCATTTTGAGGTACCACTGCACCTAAGAACTTTTTCACAAGCTCGGGATGTGAGTGCACAGCTTCAGATAATGGACAAAAAACCACGCCGGCTTCATGTAATTTCTCTTTGAAGGTGGTCACCACACTCACCGAGTCAAACACAGCATCGACCGCGACGCCTGCGAGCATTTTCTGCTCCTCAAGTGGAATGCCGAGCTTGTTGTAGGTCTCGATTAACGCAGGATCGACCTCATCCAGGCTTTGCGGTCCGTCTCCTTGCTTTTTGGGTGCAGAGAAATAACTGATGGACTGAAAATCGATCGGTGGATAGTCAACATGGGCCCAGTCAGGTGGGGTCATCTTCAACCATTTCGCATAGGCTTCCAATCGCCATTCCAGAAGCCACTCAGGCTCTCCTTTCCGTGTCGAAATTTCTCGAATCACGTCCTCATTGAGGCCAGGCGGCAGGGTATCGGACTCGATGTCAGTTACGAACCCATATTTATAGTCTTGGTCGACTAACTGATCGATTTCTTGTTGACTCATCAATGCACCTCCAAAGTTTCTATCCGACGATCTGATCGCGCATAGAGCGTATGTGGGCTAATCAGGTCCTCTAACGTTGTTTTCGTCAGAATGTGATCGACCTGATCACCTAATTCCCGCCACCGTGACATCACTGAACAGTGGTCGGTGAGTCGACACAGCGTTTCGTCTGTACCGCACTCCGTGATAGCCGTCGGTCCTTCGATGGCCTCGATAATGGTTTTCACCGGAATTTGTGAAGGTGGTCGCGCGAGGCTATACCCGCCTCGAGCACCCTGAGTTGAATTCAGGACGCCGCCCTTGACGAGAAGTTTCAGCAACTTAATGCAGGTCGGCTTCGGGACTGAGGAGTCTTCGGAGAGCTGTCCCGCTGACCACAAGACGTCAGGTTGCCTGGCCATCTGGGCCAAGATCACAGACGCGTAATCAGTCAGTTTTGACAGACGAACCATTCGCACACCACGTATTCATTTCCGGATGCGAATTATATAGGACTGAATAGGTCCTATATCAAGAGCGAATTAGGCTTTGGCGATTAAATTCGCGGCCTCAGCTTTTAAACGCTGCAACATCGAAGCCAGTCCATTTGCTCGGGTGGGAGATAAATGTTGAGATAAACCAATCGCTTCCACAAATTCTGGCTCTGTTGTGACGATCTCTGTTGCGGATGCATCTGAGTAGAGTCTGACGACCAGAGCGATGAGTCCTGAAACAATGGCTGCATCGGAATTTGCACGAATATTCACGTGATTGGCATCACCATCGACGACCATCCAGACTTGTGACTGGCATCCTCGAACCAGGTTTCCTTCGTTTTTTTCTGAATCGGTCAGGGGCTCGAGTTCTTTTCCGAGGTCGATCAAATATTGGTATTTATCCATCCAGGAATCAAAAAACTGGAACTCATCAATAATTTCTTGTTGTCTATCACTCAATTGCATGTGGGGTCTCACTTCAAAAGCTCACGACAGGGTATACTCCGTCGCAAATTTACGAAACTCACAGGTTGTTATGTCCAACGCTTATTCAATCCAAGTCACGTCTGAAACGTTTGAAGCAGACGTTATCCAAAAATCACAGGAAACCCCTGTATTAGTCGATTTTTATGCGGAATGGTGTGGCCCATGTAAGAGTTTAGGTCCCATTCTTGAGCGATTAGCCGATGAATATTCGGGAGCCTTTATTCTGGCCAAGGTTGATTCTGACGCCGAGCAGATGCTGGTTGCCGGGATGGGTGTCCGCTCACTTCCGACTGTGGTGTTGTTTAAAAACGGCCAACCAGCAGACCATTTCATGGGTGCGCTCCCAGAAGGCGAAATCCGAGCGATGTTGGATAAGCATGTCGAGCGGGTCGAAGCCTCACCCCTAGAGCGTGCGGCTGAGTTGGTTGAGATGGGTCAGTATGACGAAGCGATCGCGTTGTATCAGTTGATCACCGCCGATGATCCGGAGAACTATGATGTGTACCTGGATATGGCGCAGGCGCTGTTGAAGAAAGGCGATCTTGAGAGTGCTGAGGCCATCATTGAGCGGCTACCCGATGTGGAAAAAATGGACCCGCGTGCCAAATCCATCTTGGCCGGCAAAGCCTTTCAGGATCTTTTGACGGGTGCTCCTGATCGTGCGACTTGCGAGTCGCGCGTTGCTGGCAATGAACAAGACAGTGAGGCGCGTTATTTCTTGGCAGCTCACCTGATGGTGTCAGATGAAGTTGAAGCGGCGATTGATCATTTGCTGGTCATCGTGCGGACTGACCGGACGTACAACGAAGATGCTGCCCGATTGTTATTGATCCAGATTTTTGATCGCTTGGGGAACGAAGACCCGCGTGCGCGCGCAGGTCGGAAGCAACTTGCTGCCCTTCTGATGGTGTAGTTGTGAGCGAGAAACCAACGAACTTTATTCGTACCAAGATTGCAGATCAGATCAAGCAGGGGCAAATCTCGGAAATCGTCACGCGTTTTCCGCCAGAGCCCAATGGCTATCTTCATGTGGGGCATGCCAAAAGCATCTGTCTGAACTTTGGCCTGGCTGAAGAATTTGGCGGTCGTTGTCATCTGCGGTTTGACGATACCAACCCTGAAAAAGAATCTCAGGAATACATCGATGCGATCGAAAATGATGTGCGCTGGCTTGGATTTGAATGGTCGAAACTGTGTCATACCGCCGATTATTTCGAGCAACTCTTTGATTGGGCCTTACATCTCATCCGCAATGGTGATGCTTATGTGGATGAGCAGTCCGCGGAAGCCATGCGCCTCAACCGTGGGACCCTAACCGAGCCAGGGATTGACAGCCCTTATCGGGATCGTTCACCAGAGGAGAACGAAGCACTTTTTTGCAAAATGCGAGACGGTGAGCTACCTGAGGGAGCAGCAGTTTTACGGGCAAAAATCTCGATGTCAGCGCCCAATGTGAACTTACGTGATCCGGCGCTGTATCGGATTCGACACATCGCGCACCCGCGGGCTGGTGATCAGTGGTGTATCTACCCGACTTACGATTATGCGCACGGTCAGAGTGACGCGATTGAAGGGATCACGCACTCGCTGTGTACGCTTGAGTTTGAAGATCATCGGCCCCTTTATGAGTGGCTTTTGAAAAAGCTTCCCGTCCCCAGTCGTCCCAAACAGACCGAGTTTAGCCGGCTTGAGCTCGAAGGAACTGTGACTAGCAAGCGAAAGCTCAATGCATTGGTTCAAGCAGGGCATGTCTCGGGATGGGATGATCCCAGAATGCCGACCATCGCTGGAATGCGTCGTCGAGGATATTCACCTGAAGGCATTCGGTTATTTTGTGAGCGCATTGGCGTCACGCGAAAACCAAACACGATCGAACTACAGATTCTGGAAGGTTCTGTTCGTGATGATCTCGAGGGACGTGCGCACAAAGCGATGGCGGTGCTCGATCCACTGAAGGTGGTGGTCACCAATTGGGATCAAGCACCACTGGAATTGACGGTTCCCTGGCATCCCAAGCGTCCGGAATTTGGATCCCGTACGATGTCGTTCGGGCGTGAACTCTATATCGATCGTTCGGACTTTGCATTGGATCCACCGGAGGGTTTTTTCCGACTGATTCCTGGCGGCAGTGTCCGTTTAAAGTACGGTTTTATTGTTGATTTTGACGATGTGGTGATTGGCGACGACGGACAGGTGTCTGAAGTCCATGTCCGCTACGATCCAGCAACCCGCTCAGGTCAAGACCAGTCAGGTCGGAAAGTGAAAGGCACGATTCATTGGGTGCATGCTGAATCCGCCTGTGCTGTTGATGTGCATCTCTATGATCGGTTGTTTACGGTCCCGGATCCCGGAAGCTACGACGACCCTGCATCTGTGATCAATCCGGAATCATTACGTGTCGGACAAGCGTGGGCTGAGCCATCGCTACAGACGCTGATGCCCGAGGCCTATTTCCAGTTCGAACGCGTCGGATTCTTCAAACAAGATCCTGCCTCTGAAGCCGGTCGAATGATTTACAACCGTTCAGTGACATTGAAAGACGCGTGGGCAAAAAAACAGTAGTCCTTCCGCCGACCGAAGTGGTCGATCCCTCCGGTCGAACATTCGACCGCTTGCCTGTATTGGAGCAACTCGATCGATTGCTAGCTTCTCAAGCACAGGCAATTGAGGCGGTCCGTCACATTGCGTTGTCAATTGGCGAGGCTGTCGATGCGTCCGCTGACCGATTGAGGGGTAGCGATGGGCGTTTGATGTATGCAGGCGCCGGTTGTTCGATTCGAATCGGGGTTCAAGACGGGGTTGAATTGGTTCCGACCTTTGGTTGGCCACTCGCTCGACTGGCATATCTGATTGCTGGCGGGCCTCGTGCGTTGTCTGTGTCTGTTGAGGGGGCGGAGGATGATGCGATTGACGCGGAGCGACAAGTGTCTGAGCAGTTGGTTTCGCAGTCTGACGTGGTGATTGGGATTGCTGCATCTGGGAATACACCCTTTACCTGTCGAGTCCTTGAAGAAGCCAAGGCGCGCGGCGCGTTGACAATTGGAGTGACCTCAAATCCGCAAGCGAGGCTAGCCGAGATTGCGGATCATGGACTGGTTACAGAAACTGGGGCCGAGGTGCTGGCAGGTTCCACTCGACTGGGTGCTGGAACGGCTCAAAAGGCATTATTGAATGCGTTTTCGACCACGCTCATGACCCAGCTTGGCCGCGTGCTTGGCAATGAGATGCTCTGTGTGCAGGCGACGAACGCCAAACTCAAAGACCGACAAGCTCGGATCTTGGCAGGTCAGATCGATCGGCTGAGCACCGCTGAGGCTTATCAACTGTTGTCCGATCTTGATTGGAATCTGCAAGCCGGTTTACTTGTTGCTTCCGGCTGGACTGTTTCCGAAGCCCTTGATGCGTTGGCTCTAGAGAGACCATTGAGAGAGTTGTTAAGGTCTCGCTGATCGAACGTGACCGTTGCTTTCACAGTCGGGGTCGAGTGCGCACATGGCGTCATAGTGCGATAAGAAAATTTGACCCGTTAAATGCGCTTTAAAGCCCACTCGGTCGAGCCGATCCATCACTGGGCCTTTGACCTCAGATAAGTGAAATCGAATCCCTTGGGAATCTAGCCGTTCGTTGATGGACTCCAGCACTTCAAGGCCAGAGGCATCAATTTCGTTGATTGCTGTGCATAAAAGCACTAAGTCAGTGAGGTTCTTGTTGGTGTTGAGAAGCTGATTGACTGCATCTTCGAAGGTATGGCCATTTAAGAAATACAACATTTCATCTAAACGTACAGCCAGGACTTTTTCACTTTTTAACACCTGATGACGATCAGCATTTCTAAAGTGTTGAGTGCCTGGAATTTGACCAATCACGGCAAAATGTGGGCGCGCGATTTTAGCGAGTAAAAAGCTGATGGACACTAAAATACCCGCGATAATCCCTGCTTCGACTCCGATTCCTAACACGATCACGATGGTTGTTGTCATGGCGACGAAGTCGGATTTTGAAAAAACCCAAACGCGATGAATGGCTTTCAGATCGACCAAAGAGAGAACTGCCACAATGACGGTAGCCGCAAGGACGGCTTTGGGTAAGAACTCAAACAATGGCGTCAAGAATAAAGCGGTTAGCGCAATCATGACGGCCGTCATGACCCCAGCTAAGGGGGTGCGTGCCCCCGCGTCGAAGTTCACCACCGAGCGTGAGAACCCCCCGGTGACTGGAAATCCCCCACCTAACCCACTGGCGATATTGGCTGCTCCGAGTCCAATCAGTTCTTGATTGGGTTGAATCCGCTCGCGTCGACGAGCCGCTAATGTGTGGCCAACGCTCACGGACTCGACGAAGCCGACGATGGATATCAGGAAGGCGGCCGGCAATAGTTCACGTGCGAGGGTCCAATCAAGGGCGGGAAGAGCGGGAGTGGGTAAGCCTTTCGGGATCACGCCAACAATGGAGACGCCGAACTGGTTCAATGCGAAGAGGCTGACTGCAGCAGTCGAGAGAATGACGGCCATGACTGGGCCTGCCTTACTGACTGTGCTGGCGGCTTCTGATGAGAGTCCTACTCGGATTAACAGGGGTTTGAGTCCGCTTCGGACCCAAAATAGAAAGGCGATGGACAGTCCGCCGATGATCAGCGTCGGTCCATTGGTTTCCTGAATGTGCGTCGCGAGATCAACAAGAATGCCTGGCAAGTCATGCCCGTTGACTGGGATTCCCAGAACATGCTTGAGCTGACTGAATGCGATGAGGATTGCTGATGCGCTAATAAATCCTGAAATCACCGGATGGGACAATAAATTGGCTAAAAATCCCGCGCGGGCGAGGCCCAGTCCCATTAAGATCACTCCTGACAACAGGCCCAATAGAATGGCAGCACCTAAATACTCTGGGGTTCCTTGAGTCGCCACCTGACTGATGGCGGCTGCCGTCATGAGTGACACGACCGCCACAGGCCCGACAGCGAGTGTCATGCTAGAGCCAAAGAGCGCATAGGCAACTAAGGGTAAGATCGACGCGTACAGGCCGACTTCAGGCGGAAGCCCAACAAGCATCGCATAAGCGAGTGATTGCGGGATCAGCATGATGGTGACGATCACGGCTGCGACCGCGTCGTCACTTAGTTTGGATTGATTGTAGGTCTTAATCCATTCAAGTATTGGGAGTCTTGGCACGTTCCGGTATTGCGAGAATTTCTCGTCCTTTGAGCATGAGATCAAAGTACATCGGGATCAAGTATTTGGCTTTGACAGCCCACCAGATCGATCGAGGTACGGTTGGATCCAGTCCTTTGATTGTGGGTAATAGCTTCCCGCCATATCCAAATTCCGCCATCACAACCTTTCCCCGTTCCACCGTGAGGGGACAGCTGCCGTAACCATCGTATTGGTAATCGGGCGTTGTGTGATTGAGCAATTGATGGATGTTTCGAGCCACCACTGGGGCTTGTTTTCTGACTGCTGCTGCAGTTTTCGCGTTGGGCGCACTGATCACATCACCGAGGCCGAAAATATTTGCGTAGGTGTTGTGTTGCAGTGTGTCCTGATTGACATCAAGCCAGCCTGCGTCATTGGAGAGCGGGCTATTTTTGATGAAATCCGGGGATGTTTGCGGAGGCACCGCATGTAAATAATCAAAATGCTCTTCCACTTCGGTGATCTTGCCTTCGGCGTCGGTCACTTGAAAGGTTGCGATCTGATTGGCGCCATCCACGTGGATGAGGTTGGAATTGAACTTCAGTTGGGCGCCATATTTTTCGATGTAGGAATTCAAGACGGGGACAAATTCCGCGACTCCAAACAACACCGCTCCTGCGTTCCGGAATTCGATATCGATGTCGCTTAAACACCCCTGTTGCCGCCAGTAATCAGCAGCGAGATAAAGGGCTTTTTGCGGCGCTCCTGCACACTTAATTGGCATCGGCGGTTGGGTGAAAATGGCTTTTCCTGACTTGAGATTTTGAATGCACTCCCAAGAGTAGGGTGCGAGATCGTAGCGGTAATTGCAGGACACGCCATTGTGTCCAAGTGTATCTTGAAGGCCGGGAATCGCGTCATAGTCCACTTTCAATCCGGGTGCGACTATCAACACTTTATAGGTCACATCGACGCCATTGGCGAGCGTGATGAAATCGCTGTCAGGATGGAATTCTGTGACCGCTTCTTGAACCCAGGAGACCTTTTTGGGGATCACTGAATCCATGGGTCGCACGGTTTTTTCTTGTGGCATGAGACCGCTGCCAACCAAGGTCCATCCTGGCTGATAATAGTGTTCGTCAGCTGGATCAAATACCGTGACGGTTAGCTTGGGATTTTGTTTGAGCAGAGACGCAGCGGCAGCTAAGCCACCCGCTCCGGCCCCGACAATCGCAATATCGACTTGCATGATTGACCTCTTCCGTTGGTTTTATTATCCGAGTCTGTGCCTACATGGTTACAAGCGGTGCGCGATATCGACGACGCTGAGCCCTGCGCGGTCAACAGTCTCAACCAGCGTATTGACATCTTGTTTCCCAGCTTCCGAGAGCGCCCACAATTTGGCACATCGGGCGCCCGATCGACAATAGGTCAGTGTGGGTGTCGGTAATTCGGCAAGGATCGCAGCGTGTTGCGCAACATCTGTTTCGGTAATGTTGGCTCCATTGACCGGCAAATACCGAAACTCGAGTCCTAAGGCATTGGCTTTTTGAGCCATGGCATCGGCTTCGGCATGCGGCTCACCTTCTTCGTCAGGACGATTACAGACCACCGCTTTGAAACCAGCTTCCTTCACGGCCTCGAGATCATCGAGGGTGAGTTGGTCAGCAACGGCGAGTTCAGGCGTCAATTCGCGAATAATCATGGTGCCTCCTTAAACGGCATCAAGAGGAATTTTTAGATAGCGTACGCCATTATCCTCTGCCGGAGGAAGTTCTCCAGCACGCATGTTGATCTGTACAGATGGCAAGATTAACGCGGGCATATTCAGTGTTTTGTCCTTAGCGGTGCGCATTTCGACAAATTCATCCTCAGAGATTCCATCATGCACGTGCAGATTGGACGCTTTTTGTTCGGCCACTGTGGTTTGGTATTTCATCTCTCGCCCATTAGGCATGTAGTCATGACACATGAACATGCGGGTCTCAGGCGGAAGAGCGAGAAGACGCTGAATGCTGTGATACAGGATCCGTGCATCACCACCTGGGAAATCACATCGGGCGGTTCCAAAGTCAGGCATGAACAACGTGTCACCCACAAACAATGCATCACCAATGTGGTAGGTCATGCACGCGGGTGTGTGGCCGGGTGTGTGCATGGCTGTTGCCGTTAAGCCGCCGATTGAGAAAGTGTCTCCGTCGTCGAAGAGCGCATCAAACTGGGAACCATCACGACGAAATTCAGGTTCTGCGTTAAAAAGGTTGCCAAAAATGGTCTGCACATCGGTGATGTGCGTCCCGATGCCGATTTGTCCGCCGAGTTGATTATGTAAATAGGGTGCAGCCGAGAGATGATCTGCGTGCACATGGGTCTCGACAATCCATTCAACCGACAATCCCTCTGATTTGACCATGTGAATGACTTGATCTGCACTGTCTGTCTTGGTTCGGCCGCTGGCAGCGTCATAATCGAGCACTGAATCGATGATGGCGCAAGATGCTGAGTTGGGATCTTTCACCACATAAGTCAGGGTCCAAGTCGCAGGATCAAAAAAAGCACGAACGTCTGGTTTCATCTCAATCTCCTCGCTCTCAGAGCGTTTAGTTATAACCTTATATCAACGTCGCCAGAGATTCGATACTATTCGGCGCTGTTTGGCCTTGAGGTGTATCAAAAATGACTGAATTTACTCCGGTTCTTTCCCTGTCGGGAGGGTTATTGATTGGTTTGTCAGCCGCTGCAGCCTTTGTGCTGTTTGGTCGCGTGATCGGCATGACTGGGATTGTTGCACGAACCTTGGATTTTGATTTCGGTGAAGGATCCTGGCGGCCATTCTTTTTGCTTGGTCTCATTCTGACGCCATTGATCTTGTCTTTGGTTGCTCCCTCGCCCCATGGCTTTGAGCCAATGGGTTTGATCCCCATGTTGATCGGTGGGTTTCTGGTTGGATATGGATCACGCGTCGGTTCTGGCTGTACCAGCGGTCACGGGATTTGTGGAATTTCAAGACTATCCAAACGTTCGATCGTCGCCACTTGCACCTTTATGACGACGGCGGTCCTGACGGTCTTTGTGATTCGGCATCTAATGGGAGGTGCATCATGATTCAGGTGATCGCGCTGGTTTTGGGTGCGTTGTTTGGCGCAGGCCTGTATATCGCTGGAATGACCAATCCGGCAAAAATTGTGAACTTTTTAGACATCGCCGGAACCTGGGATCCCAGCTTGATTTTCGTCATGGGTGGCGGAATTCCTGTCGCGGCCATTGGATTTATCATGCTTCGCCGTCGAGCCGCGCCGGTGATTTTTGCGGATAGCCAAGTACCACAGGGGGGCGAGATTGATCGTCCATTGGTTCTGGGCAGTGCGGTCTTCGGGATCGGCTGGGGAATTTCGGGTCTTTGTCCGGGTCCTGCATTTGCGTCGGTCTTGCTGGAGCCTGGCGTGATTATTCCGTATTTAGTCGCTTTGGTCCTTGGGAGTCTTGCTTACGAGCGATTCCATCGGTAGCGTTTGGTCTTTCCAACGACTCGAAGGGTCCTCCATTGACGCTTGAATCCACTGAAGCCTTCGAAAGGCTTCCACTCAAAACCTACACAGAGAAGGCGTACCTTGATTATTCGATGTACGTCATTCTTGACCGCGCCCTTCCACACATCGGCGACGGCCTGAAGCCTGTCCAGCGGCGAATCGTCTATGCCATGAGCGAACTCGGCTTGTCGGCGCAGTCCAAGCATAAAAAATCCGCGCGAACAGTCGGCGATGTCTTGGGTAAGTTTCACCCGCATGGTGATTCCGCGTGTTATGAGGCGATGGTGCTGCTTGCGCAACCATTTTCGACCCGCTACCCACTGGTCGATGGGCAAGGGAATTGGGGGAGTCCTGATGACCCTAAAAGCTTTGCAGCCATGCGTTACACCGAAGCCCGGTTAACCGCGATTGCCAAGATTTTGCTGGATGAATTGGGTCAGGGAACTGTCGATTGGCAGCCCAATTTTGATGGCACATTAAAGGAGCCGAAATTACTGCCGGCACGAGTGCCTTCGATTTTGCTCAATGGAACTACTGGCATCGCAGTGGGTATGGCGACAGATATTCCGCCGCATAATCTTCGAGAAGTGGTCAATGCCGCTGTGCACTTATTGGATCATCCTGATGCATCGGTCAGCGAGCTGATGCAGTTTGTTCCAGGACCTGATTATCCGACCACCGCGGAAATCATTTCATCGCCGGCAGATCTGGCCAAAGTCTACGAAACAGGAAATGGCTCAATTCGGATGCGTGCGACCTACGTCACTGAAGATGGCGATATTGTGATTCATGCACTTCCGCACCAGGCATCACCGGCGCGGATTTTGGAACAGATTGCGGCACAGATGCAGGCAAAAAAACTCCCGATGATTGTCGATTTGCGTGATGAATCGGATCATGAAAACCCGATTCGACTGGTGTTGACTCCGCGCTCCAATCGAGTGAATGCAGAAGAGGTGATGACTCACTTGTTCGCAACCACGGACCTTGAGAAAACTTATCGCGTCAACCTCAATATGATCGGAGTTGACGGCCGTCCGCAGGTGAAATCGCTTCGCACGATTTTGAGTGAGTGGTTGGATTGGCGGCGGCTCACAGTGACGCGTCGATTGACGCATCGTCTTGATCAGGTTGTGGATCGTTTGCACATCCTTGAAGGCTACTTGGTCGCCTATCTCAATATTGATGAAGTGATTCGGATTATTCGTGAAGAGGATGAGCCAAAAACGGAGTTGATGGAGCGGTTTGGGCTCAGCGAGGTCCAGGCCAATGCCATCTTGGATTTGAGATTGCGTCATTTGGCGAAGCTTGAAGAAGAGAAAATTCAGGCGGAACAGCAAGATCTGGAAACGGAGCGGACCTATCTGGAAGGAGTGCTTGGATCACGGTCAAAAATGACCAAGCTGATGCGGGACGAGTTGACTCGCGACCTGGAGACTTACGGCGACGACCGTCATTCACCCATCGTTGTTCGCCAGGAAGCACGCGCCCTTCGGGAAGATCAACTGGTGGCTTCAGAACCAGTGACAGTGGTCTTGAGTGACAATGGTTGGATCCGTTCGGCCAAGGGGCACGATATCGATCCTGGCGCCTTATCGTATAAGGCCGGCGATCAGTATCTGACCTCAGTTCAGGGCCGATCGAATCAACCGCTGGTGGCGTTTGACACGTCAGGCAGGGCCTATTCGGTGCTCACCCACACGTTGCCCTCAGCGCGGAGTCAGGGTGAGCCCCTGTCTGGGCGAATTGATCTGGCTGCTGGAGCCAAGGTCACACAATTGGCATTGGCTGACGAATCGACCAAGTGGGTATTAACGACCGATTACGGCTACGGATTTATCTGTCAACACGGCGATTTACTGGGTCGAAACAAGGCAGGAAAATCGGTCGTGAACTGTGGTGATGCGAAGCTACTCCCGCCGGTGATGATTGCCGATCCTGAGCTGTCGCGCATTGCAGTTGCGGTCTCTACTGGTCATTTGTTGGTGTTTGAAGCTCATGAACTCCCTGAGCTGTCGAAAGGTAAGGGCAATAAGCTCGTGCAGATTCCGCCGGCCCTCTTAAAAGATGGGCATCGTGTCACAGCGGTTGCTGTTTTACCGCCACTTCGATCGCTTCGTGTGATTGCAGGTAAACGTCATGTGACGCTGTCCCCGGCTGATTTAGATAACTTTGTTGGCGAGCGTGCTCGTCGTGGAAAACTGCTACCGCGAGGATTTCAGAGAGTGGATCACCTGGAGGCTGAGTCGTGAGACTGCTCTGGTTTGTCAGCGAGGTGGGTCATCGTGCGGCATTTGAGCAATGGCTTGACCAAGCGGGACTCTCGCATTGGCAACCTGTGACGCGCAAGCCGACCGATCTTTGCGTTGAGCCCAGTTGTGATTGCATCGAGTTGTCGGTTGAAGCCATTGATGAAGGTCAGCTTTGCGAGGCTGCAGAAGCGGTGAAAACCGATTGGTTGCTGGTCCGAGATGAGCGTCCAAGGCTTGCGCTATTCGATATGGATTCCACCTTGATTCAGCAGGAGGTGATTGATCAATTGGCCGGCGCATTCGGGTTGGGTGATCAAGTGTCTGCGATCACTGAGCGGGCGATGCGAGGTGAACTGGATTTTATTGCGAGTTTTACCGAACGGTTGGGGTTGCTGCGAGGCCTTGCAGAGACCGAACTGGATTCGGTGTATGCCAACTTGACGCTGATGCCAGGCGCTGATGTGTTGACTGCAAATCTTTCTGCCGCTGGCGTTCGTTTGGGGATTGTCTCTGGAGGATTTTCCTATTTCGCTGACCGCATCGGTGCGCGCTTAGGCATGGATTTTGTGTTATCGAACGTTCTTCAATGCCGACATGGTCAGGTCACGGGGGAGGTCAGTCCGCCAGTGATTGATGGATCAATGAAGCTCAAGACTTTGCAGTCTGAAGTCAAAGCCCTTGGGATCTCGTTGGCTGAGACCATCGCGGTGGGTGATGGCGCCAATGACATTCCGATGTTAAAGGCATCTGGAATTGGGGTGGCGCATCATGCCAAACCGAAAGTGCGCGCTGAGGCCAATCATTGTTTGAATTATCAGGATCTCAGTGCGTTGTCGTATCTGGTTAAATTCTGATTGTCGGATGCGTCTTTTCGCGAGTGTTGGTAAACTCGCCGCCTTTGCATGTGGTTCTAGGGACGGATTGTGACACGACCCAGCTGGATTTTGCCTGATGGTATGGAGGAATGCCTCCCGGAAGAGGCGTGGGCGATCGAAGACGGCCGCCGCCAGTGCTTGGATTTATTCCGCGAGGCTCATTTTGGACTCATCATGCCTCCGATGGTGGAGTATTTAGACAGCTTAACGAGCGGTGTTGGACAGGATTTGGCCGATCAAATCATGGTCATCACCGACCGTGTGTCGGGTCGGTTGATGGGAATTCGTCCAGACATGACTCCACAGGCGGCGCGCATTGATGCGCATGCCTTAAATGAATCGGGAACCACCCGTCTTTGTTATTGTGGCAGTGTCCTGCGCGCTGTGGCCTCTGGTGGGGATTCCAGTCGTTCGCCGTTGCAATTAGGGGCGGAAATCTTCGGGAATCCAGAGATCGCAGCGGACATCGAGGTGGTGCAGCTTGCGCTTGATACGGTGCGATTATTTACTGATGAGCCATTAATGATCGATTTCGGCCATGCCGGCGCGCTGAGGGCAGTGTTGGCGAACCAGTCGGCGAGTTTCCAAGCAGACGCCTTGGATGCACTGGCGCGGAAAGATCTTGATGCTCTCGCGGGCCTTGAAAAGGCCGTGCCAGAGATCGCTGTGTTTCAGAATGCATACGGTGATTTGGATACCGTGCTCGATGCACTGAAAGGCCATGAGATGTTGGATCAGGCGTGCATCGATATTTCTCAGGTTCGACGTGGCTTGAGTGCAGAGCAAATTTCTTGGTATTGCGATCTTGGTGAAACGCATGGGTTGAATTACCACACCGGTCTGGTGTTCGGCATCTATTCGTTGAAACGGGATCAATTATTGGTTCGAGGCGGTCGCTATGACCACGTCGGAGAGTCTTTTGGCAGGGCGCGAGCAGCAACAGGGTTCAGCGCCGATTTGAAAACACTGGTTCGTCTCGCGAACTGAGTTAGGTCCATTACATATGCATCAGAGTTTAGTCATCCTTGGTAGCCAGTGGGGCGATGAAGGCAAAGGAAAAATCGTTGATCTACTGACTGAAAAAGTGGATTACGTGATTCGTTATCAGGGTGGACACAACGCAGGCCACACGTTGGTGGTGGATGGCGTGAAAACAGCGCTGCATCTCATCCCGTCTGGCATTTTACGTTCCCATGTTCGTTGTGTGATTGGTAATGGCGTGGTGTTGTCACCAGAAGCGTTGGTGAAAGAAATTAAGATGCTCGAAGAGCGCGGGCATTCGGTGGTTGATCGACTGCACGTTTCCACCAACTGTCCGTTGATCATGCGAGTCCATGTTGCCCTAGACCAGGCGCGTGAGGCTGCGCGCGGCGAAGCAAAAATCGGGACGACTGGACGCGGGATCGGTCCGGCGTATGAGGATAAGGTGTCGCGTCGTGGTTTGCGGGTCGCGGATGCGATGGATCCGGTTCGGTTTGCCGAAAAGGTCCGTGAACTGATGCAGTATCACAATTTCATTCTGACGCATCTCTACCAGACTGAGGCAGTTGACGTAGAAGCGATGATTGAGGAGACGCTTGAGGCGGTGAGTTATTTCAAGACGGCAGTTTGTGACACGGTGGACTTGGTTCACCGGAGCCGTCGGGATGGCAAAATTATGCTGTTTGAGGGTGCGCAAGGCAGTCTGCTCGATATCGATCATGGGACCTATCCCTTTGTCACCAGTTCCAATACCACAGCCGGTGGCGTCGCTACGGGCTCAGGGCTTGGTCCACGATATATTGATGCGATTTTGGGGATTACTAAAGCCTATGCAACGCGCGTCGGTGCAGGCCCCATGCCGACAGAATTGTTCGACTCGGTGGGAGAGCATTTGGCGGTCAAGGGTCAGGAAGTGGGCACGACAACCGGTCGTGGTCGTCGTTGTGGGTGGTTTGATGCAGTGGCTGTGCGTCACGCCATTGAAGTCAATTCCATCAGTGGCATTTGCCTGACTAAGCTCGACGTGTTGGATGGGTTGTCCGAAGTGAAGATGTGTGTCGCCTACGAACTACCGAATGGCCAAGTGATTGATTATTTGCCAAGTGGCGACGATTTTTGTGCAGCAAAGCCGATCTACGAAACCATGCCTGGTTGGTCTGACAGCACTTTTGGTACAACCTCACTTGACGAAATGCCACTCGCCGCGAAAGAATACGTTCAACGGTTGGGTGAATTGGTTGGTGCGCCGATTGACATTGTCAGTACAGGCCCCGACCGCGAACAAACAATCGTGATTACTACGCCTTTTGGTGTAGACTAGTGTGCAGGGGCAGCATTTGTTGTCCTCGACTAACAACAAAAACGCATACACAGACCGTCGTGGGTGAAAACACCCGACTTTAGGAGCCGCAGTGGATGATTGGCTCCACGACCGTCCGCTATCGGGAGGTAACTATGTCAAAAGGGCACTCGCTACAAGACCCTTTTCTGAATATCTTGCGCAAGGAGCGCGTTCCAGTGTCGATATTCTTAGTCAATGGAATCAAACTTCAGGGTCAAATTGAATCATTCGATCAATTCGTCGTTCTTCTGAAAAACACTGTCAGCCAAATGGTTTATAAACATGCGATCTCGACAGTTGTTCCTGCTCGGAATGTCAAAATTCCAGCCAGTGGAATGGATGATGAAGACGGCGATGATCGCTACGATTTAGACAGTTAAAGATCAGCCAGAGATTGCAATAGGGTGCCGGGTCGTCTAGACTCCCGCGCCCTACTGCCTGTCTAACAGTCAGTCTCCTTGCCATTCGGATGGGCCGAGTGGCGAAACCCGTAAGGAGTCATAATGAACCATTACGAAATCGTTTTGCTGTTCCATCCGGACCAGTCAGAGCAGGTTCCTGCCATGATGGAACGGTACACAAATACCGTGACTGAGGGCGGAGGATCTGTCCATCGCTTTGAAGATTGGGGTCGTCGCCAACTGGCTTATCCGATCAACGATCTGCACAAAGCTCACTATGTTCTTTGGAACATCGAAAGCTCAGTGGATGTTCTTGACGAACTGACCACCACCTTCCGTTTTAACGATGCTGTGTTGCGTAACATGGTGATCAAGCGGAAAGACGCGGTGACTGATATTTCTCCGATTAAAGCTGCTGAAAGCCGTCAGGATCGTGACCGCTCAGAACGTCGCCGTGATCGCGATGCTGAGTCCTCAGAGACTGATGATGTCGACAATGCAGAAGTTGATGATGTCGAAGACGTCGTTAATTCTGAAGAAGCAACTGAAGAGTAAGGAAGAGAAATATGTCACGTTTTTTCCGTCGTCGTAAATTCTGTCGTTTCTCTGCTGAAAATGTCACAGAAATTGACTACAAAGATCTGGATACGCTGAAGCAGTACATTACCGAAACCGGTAAAATTGTACCTTCGCGGATCACGGGGACCAGTGCAAAGTATCAGCGCCAGCTCGCGACAGCGATCAAGCGCGCGCGTTATTTGGCGTTGCTTCCTTACACGGATTCGCACGATATCTAATTAACAGGGGATACCATGGCACGGCTGGCGCACTTTTTAATGGCGTCTGAGTGGCGGGCAGCGCTGATCGCATCGGGGCTGTTGTTTTTGCCTTTATTGTCATGGGCTGGTGCTTCGGTGGTGGCGTTATATGCGCTTCGTCGAGGCCTCGACAAATCCCGATTGGTGACCCTGATCCCATTGCTTGTCGCTTCGGTGATGGCTTTTGGATTCGGTGACTCAGCAATGTTGCTGGTTTTGGTGATTACAGTTGTCTTGGCAGCCGTCCTTCACCGCACACTGAGTTGGCTTTCGGTCCTGATGGTAGGACTTGGTATTTCGCTGGCCTTGGTGTTTTTAGTCGGCGCGCTCTATGAAGAGACGCTCAAAGGTCTGGTTGCAGCGATCAAAGAAGTGGTTGCTGCGCCGGCGCAACTGTCGGCCCTTGGGGTGGATGGTCCAACAGTGGATGCATGGATGGCATCGCTGTCTGTTGGGGCACTGAGTTTTGTGCATATGGTGAGTGCGATATTCGCACTGACATTTGCGCGAGCTCTTCAAGCTCAGGCGTTTAACCCGGGTGGGTTTAAAACCGAGTTTGAGGCGGTCATTCTTCCGCCTGTGTTTGCTGTCGGATGTCTGGTCCTGGCAGCCACTGGATTTTTGATTGATCCGTGGATGCTCCGGTTCTCGCCGGTTGGTGCGCTGCCGTTAATGTTTGCCGGCATAGCATTGGTGCATGGGCTGACGGGCATGAGGGAGTCGAGAGGACTCATCATCATGTTCTACACAGCATTGGTATTTTTTACGCCATATCTCTTATTGTTGTTGGCGTTATTGGCGGTGATTGATGCGTTTGTGGACTTTCGAACACGTGCGCAGAAGGAACCACCAGAAGATGAGGATGAATAAATGGAAGTAATTCTGCTTGAGAAAGTCGGTAAGCTTGGTGCTCTGGGTGACCGGGTCACTGTCAAAGGGGGTTACGCACGTAACTTCCTACTCCCCCAAGGCCGCGCTGTGTTGGCGAACGAAGCCAATGTCGCTGAGTTTGAAGCGCGCCGTGCAGAACTTGAAAAGTCTGCACAAGAGCAACTGGATGCCGCAAATACGCGCGCCGAAGCGTTGAATGGCAAGACCGTCGCCATCACTGCGAAAGCTGGTGATGAAGGTAAGCTGTTTGGATCGATTGGAACACGTGACATCGCAGAAGCGGCTGAAGCGAACGGTTTGACATTGGATAAGAGCGAAGTGCGTCTTCCTGAAGGCCCATTGCGGAACACCGGTGAGCACGAAGTTCAATGCCAAGTGCACGCCGAGGTATTTGCGACGATTACCGTGGCCATTACCGGAGAGTAATTCATGGCATCGTTCTCAACCAATGAGTTCAAATCTGGCCTGAAAATATTGATCGACGGTGATCCGTGCACGATCGTCGAAAACGAATTCGTGAAGCCAGGAAAAGGTCAGGCGTTTAGTCGTGTGAAGATCAAAAACCTGAAAACCGGACGCGTGGTCGAAAAGACGTTTAAGTCAGGGGACTCGGTTGAGGCGGCGGATGTGATTGATCTCGACATGGAGTTTCTGTACGCCGATGGCGAATTCTATCACTTCATGATGACCGATGGATCCTTCGAGCAGCATGCTGCCGATAGCAAAGCTGTCGGTGACACCGTGAAGTGGTTGAAAGAGCAAGAGGTTTACATCATTACCTTGTTTAATGGTGCACCGCTTGCTGTCACGCCGCCGAATCACATTGAGTTGGAAGTGACGCAGACAGATCCAGGCCTGAAGGGTGATACCGCCCAAGGTGGCTCGAAACCTGCCACCTTGTCGACCGGTGCGGTTGTGAACGTTCCGCTGTTCATCGAAGAAGGTGAAATTCTGCGCGTTGATACCCGAACTGGGGATTACGTGTCACGCGCGACCAAAAAATGAAGGGTCGGCCAACGGCCACTCGAACCATGCTAGAAGCCCGCGCCAGTTTACTGACCGGGCTTCGTGCGTTTTTTGAGGCGCGTCACTCGCTGGAAGTGGATGTGCCAGCGATTGCTCAAGCACCCGCATCGGATCCATGGCTTGATAGTTTTACTGTCAACGACCCGGCTGGTGTGCCGATCGGTTATCTGCTGACGTCTCCTGAAACCTATCTGAAACGTTTGTTATCGATGCATCAGCGACCGATGCACGCGATTGGCAAGGCCTACCGTGCCAATGAAGAGGGATCGGACCATGCGATCGAGTTCACCATGCTTGAGTGGTACCGCCCATGTGACGTCAGACCCTTTGAGACCATGGTTGGTGAGATTCAAGATTTGGTTGAGTCACTGACGGAGTTTGGCCGTCCGGAAGTGATCTCGTACCGTGAGTTATTCGAATCCACATTTGCTGTGAATCCCCATCGCACAGACGTTCAAGCCTTGATTCCTTTTGCAAAGAATCGACTGGGGGCGAAGGCTGCTGCCCAGCTTGATTTGGATAGTTTGTTGAACCTGTTGTTCGCGACTGAGATCGAGCCGCATTTAAGCAATCATGTGGTCGTCGATTTCCCTGTCATTCAAGCAGCGCTCGCCCGCATCGAAACCCACGAAGATGATGCTGTGGCCAAGCGTGCCGAGCTCTATATGGCGGGCAACGAGATTGCCAACGGCTACTATGAACTGACTGATCCCGCTGAGCAATCACGACGGTTTGCTCATGATCAGGCACGCCGTGAACAGCTGAATCGCCCTGCCATCCCCAAAGATGAGGCCTTACTGGAAGCATTGACGGCTGGATTACCTGAGAGCTACGGTGTGGCCTTGGGTGTGGATCGGTTGTTAAAAATTGTGACCCAATCGAAAACTCTCGCTGAGTGCATGACGTTTACAGGACATTTATGAAAAGTGCGTTGAATTTGATCTGGATTGATTTGGAAATGACAGGACTGTCTCCTGAGCACGATCGGATCATTGAGATCGCGACTGTCGTGACCGATAAGGACTTGAATGTCTTGGGTGAAGGCCCGGTTTATGCCATCAGTCAGCCACAAGAACGTCTCGATGGGATGGATGAATGGAATACTCGGCAACACGGAAAATCGGGTCTGACCGAGCGTGTCAAAGCCTCCAGCATCACTGAAGCTCACGCTGAGCTGAGAACCATTGAGTTTTTAAGCCAGTTTATCGATCCGTGCCAGTCGCCCATGTGCGGGAATTCAATCTGTCAGGACCGGCGTTTTCTGGCTCGATACATGCCTGATCTCGAGGCATTTTTCCATTACCGAAATCTGGACGTGTCGACATTAAAAGAGCTGGCAAAGCGCTGGAATCCCAAGGTATCTGAAGGTGTAGTCAAATCTGGCCAGCATCTGGCGCTTGCTGATGTGCATGATTCGATTGATGAGCTGAAGCATTATCGAGCGCATTTTCTGAGGCTCGACGCTGAAGAGCGGCGATAGCCCATAGGATGTGCTCATCCAGTGTGGGCCCATGTTGACCAAGCTTTGATCTGAGAGTCTGGATCACGCGTTCGGTATCAGAGTGACTATTACCCAGCCCAATCGCAAGATTTTCCAGAAATTTGACATAGCCTGCACGCCGTAGCGGGCTACCCTCGGTTTTCATCAAAAACTCCGCTTCAGTCCAGCCAAACAACTCGCAAAGTGGTTGGCGATCCAAGGCATGTCGTGGATGGAAGGCAGGATCGCCGATGGCCGCATAACGATTCCATGGACAAACCAGCTGACAATCATCACAGCCAAAGACGCGATTCCCCATCGGTGCGCGCAACGCTTCTGGAATTGGGCCTTTGTGTTCAATGGTCAGATAGCTGATGCATTTGGTTGCATCGAGTTGGTAGGGCGCTGGGAATGCATTTGTCGGACAAATATCAAGGCATGCGGTGCATGATCCACAGCGGGCTTTTTCGTGCTCGTCGGACACAGGGAGTGGACAATCGGTCAGAAGCTCACCCAAGAAGAACCAGCTTCCGGCACTTCTGGATAACAGTAAGGTGTGTTTACCGATCCAGCCAAGCCCGGCTTTTTCAGCCAAGTGCTTTTCAAGTAACGGCGCGGAGTCAGAAAACACACGAAAGCCGTGAGGTGCGATTTCGTCGCTAAACCAATCTCCTAGGTGCTTCAGTCGTTTGCGCATGAGTTTGTGATAATCGCGTCCGAGCGCATAGCGGGAAATATAGGCCATGTCTGGATCATTTAAGATGTCGATGCAGTCGGTATTCTCGGGAAGATAGTCTAGTCGAACAGAAATCACTCGTTGGGTACCGGGAACCAACTGTGTGGGATCTCTCCGTAGGTCGAGATGCCGTTCAAACCACTCCATGGATCCATGGAAGCCAGATTCAAGCCAGTGTTCAAGAAATGACACGTGTTGGGACACATCAGGGTCAGTGACGCCGATAGCGGTGAAGCCGAGCTCGAGGGCTTTTTCGCGAAGCTTGTCGAGAACTTGATCAGATTGGTGCCATGATGCGTCCATGACCGGTACACTACCAGAGTAATCGCGAACCGGAATCCTCGATGCGAATAGAATTGATCGATGAGTCGATGACACGGAAACTGGGTAAGGCATTAGCAAAAAGCTGCCCCGAAGCTCCATTTCTGGTCACGCTGACCGGAAATTTAGGCGCTGGGAAAAGTCATCTAGCGCGTGCTTTTCTGAAGAAACTCGGTGTGACGGATGCGATTCCATCGCCGACGTACACCTTGTGTGAAACCTATCTGATTCGTAAACAATTGACCGTATCTCATATGGATTTATATCGTCTTGAGGATCCTGAGGAGCTCGAATTGATGGGTTTCCGCGATATGTTGGATCGGCAGGGGTTGCTGATCGAATGGCCCGAGCGAGCAGGGCCGCTATTGCCTGCAGCAGATTTGGATGTGCATTTGATGTGGCATGACGAGGGTCGTTTATGCGCACTCTCCGCGAAGTCTGAAAAAGGAGAACAGTGGTTAGACAAACTGAAGGTGCCAAAAGCCGAATGACGCGCCTGATTCTGACCTTGATTGTTGGATTGTGGTCAGCGTCGGTGCAGGCGATTGAGTTGAAATCGGTGCGCTCGTCGGCCGATCAAGACAGCTCTCGAGTGGTGCTTGAGCTTTCTGGGCGGCCTCAATTTTCCTCCTTTAACTTAAGTAATCCAAGCCGCTTGGTGCTCGATGTGAGCAATCTGAGCACCAGCTCCCTAAGCGCGATCACAACAATCGATGATTCTCGCATCACCCGAATACGCAGTTCGGTTCGTGGTCAAGGGAGTCGTCTGGTGTTCGATCTCGGCGGCGATTATCGGTCCAATGTGTTCGCGCTCGGACCCAAGGGCCGGTTTCCTGATCGACTGGTTGTTGATGTGGTGGGTTATGTGGCTGGTGAAAAAGCATCGATTCGTGGGGAATCGTCTGCTGAGCCGACTGAACCACCGGTCGAAAAACGAGACATTGTGGTGGCCATCGACCCAGGCCATGGTGGCAAGGATCCCGGTGCGTCCTCCTATGGTGTGATCGAGAAAAAGGTGGTGCTGCAAATTGCGAAACGACTTGCTCGTCGATTCCAAAGTGAGCCTGGCTACCGCGCGGTCCTGACACGTGATGATGACCGATTTGTTCCGTTAAAGAGTCGACCACGATTGGCGCGAGAGGCTGGTGCTGATTTTTTTGTGTCGATTCACGCAGACAGTTTTCCGAAAAATAAAAACGTCCGTGGAACAGGGGTGTATGCCTTATCGCTCCGAGGTGCGAATTCTGAGCTGTCGCGTTGGCTTCAGAACACCGAGAATGCAGATGACTTAGCCGGTGGCGTTGATTTGGGTGATGTGGATAACGACACACGCCAGGTGTTGCTCAACATGTCCATGGAGTCAGCCATTCGCATTTCAAAACAGGCAGGTCAGAGTGTATTGAATGATCTGACTGACGTCGGTCGCGTGCATAAGAAGCAGTTGGGGCTCGCGAACTTTGTTGTTCTTCGAAGTCCCGATATTCCCTCGTTATTAATCGAGACAGGGTTTCTATCCAATCGATCTGATGCCAAGCGATTGTCGAGTTCTCGAGAGCAGGAAAAAATTGCTGGCGCAATTTTTGAAGGAATCAAACGGTATTTCGAGAAGAGCCCGCCTGCGAACACCTTTGTGGCTTGGCGTAAGCAAAATGCAGGTAAGCGTGTAGTGATTGAAGTGAAACGGGGTGACACCTTGTCTGAAATAGCGGCTCGTTACAATTTGTCGCTACAAGCACTCAAAGAGCTCAATGGTTTGCGATCCGATGTGATTCATCTCGGTCAAAAACTAGAGGTCCCGCTGTCACCGCGGTAGCATGTCTCGATGAAATCCATGCAATTTGATATTCGCAACTTGCCCTTTGCTGGGACAGTGACCCGTTGGCATTCTGTCAACTGCCACCGGTATCCCTCAGTCGCTGAGCACTCGTGTCTGGTCGCCTTATATGCTCGAGAGATTGCATCGCGAGTGTATCCCGACTTGTCTGCTGACGATCAAGTGTTGTTGTACGAATTGGCCTTAATGCATGATCTCTCCGAGGTTGTGACGGGGGACATGCCGTCTCCCATCAAGCGGCAGCTCAAACAAGTCTTCCCGCCGGGTGAGTCGCCGATCGATCAATTGGAAGCATCGATCTGTCCAGATGCCGCCGCTCGTGAGCATCAAGCCAAAACGACTCGACCACATATCTACAGTTGCATGAAGCTTGCAGACATCCTCGATGCGATGGTCGTGATTAAACAGGAAGGTAAGGGGCCAGTCGCTCTGCAGATTGAAAAGGAGCGTACAGAAGCTTTTGAGGCGCTTTTAGATTCGGCTCGGAAGTCATGCCCGGAAGGTGACTGGTCACGAGCACATGAGGTGAGAGAGGCTGTGATGAGCCTGACTCACGTGCAAATTGATGAAATCTGACGCTTCAATCCATATTTTATCGCCGCGTTTAGCCAATCAGATTGCTGCCGGAGAGGTGGTCGAACGTCCTGCGAGTGTGGTCAAAGAGTTAGTTGAAAATGCCTTGGATGCAGGATCGACACAGATCGATATTGATTGTGAATCTGGTGGGATTGGACGCATTCGGATCCGCGACAATGGTGCGGGAATTCATGCGGATGAATTGCCCTTGGCATTATCCAGGCATGCGACGAGCAAGATCTTTGATCTTGATGATTTGGAAGCTGTCAGCACTTTAGGGTTTCGGGGTGAGGCTTTGGCCTCGATCGCCTCGGTGTCGCGATTGGATTTGATTTCAGCCGTCGAGGGCGAGGCAGGCTCGAAAGTCTCGGTTGAAGGCCGAGAAATGGAACCGTCGATTGAACCATCGGCACATCCTCGAGGGACCACAGTCGATGTGCGCGATTTGTTTTTTAATACCCCAGCGCGACGGAAGTTTTTAAAGACCGAGAAAACTGAGTTTGGCCACATTGATACGGTCGTGAGTCGGCAGGCATTGAGTCGATTTGACGTCGGTTTTCGATTGGTGCATCAGGGGCGTGTGACGCGACAGTTGCCGCCTGCCTTGACTGAAAACAGTCAAATGGAGCGAGTCGCTACCTTGTTGGGTCGCGGTTTTATGGACGCTGCTTTGTCTGTTGACTCGAGCGCGATTGGTTTGTCGTTGAGAGGTTGGGCCTGTCGCGCCACCTTTAATCGAGCACAGGCCGATTGTCAGTATGTGTTCGTCAATGGCCGGATCGTTCGGGATAAGTTGATTTCTCATGCCTTAAGACAAGCCTATCGCGACGTGCTGTTTCATGGCCGGCATCCTTGTTATTTATTGTATTTGGAGCTCGATCCGGCGCAAGTGGATGTGAATGTTCACCCCACCAAGCATGAAGTGAGATTCCGTGATTCACGTCTGATTTATGATTTTTTACTGCGTTCAGTATCTCGGGTTTTGGCAGCAGATCGACCGGATCAAGTGCTTGCTCAGGAGCAGGAGAGTCAGTCTGGCGGTATGCAAGCCGAGACTCAGCAGATTCAGTCGGGGATTCGATTTCCAGAGTCTCGATCGGTCGACAGTCTGGACGTGCTCTCACAACTGACAAGACCAGTTGAGCCCCACCAGTCTCTTGACGATGCCTCTCAGGAAATCCCACCCTTGGGTTATGCGATTGCCCAGCTACATGGCGTTTATATCCTCGCACAGGCCCGTGACGGGATGATTGTTGTTGATATGCATGCTGCCCATGAGCGAATCACCTATGAAGCGTTGAAGCGGGCTTTGGATGATCGAGGCTTGGTCAGCCAGCCTTTATTGATTCCGACCACGATGCATGTGAGTGAGCAGGAAGCCTCGTTGGTTGAAGAGGCGACGGAACTATTCGGTCAATTTGGATTGGGGGTGCAACGCGTGGGGCCTGAGACAGTTCGGATTGAACATGTCCCTGCCATCTTAAGACAGGCCAGTCATGAAGATCTGGTTCGTGATGTGTTGAGTGATTTCGCTGAAGTTGGAACCAGTGATCGGATTGTTGAAGCTCGCGACCATTTATTGGCGACCATGGCGTGTCATGGTTCAGTCAGGGCAAATCGTCAATTAACGCTGTCCGAGATGAATGCATTGTTAAGAGACATTGAGCGGACCGAGCGGTCGGGTCAGTGCAACCATGGCCGTCCAACCTGGACGGCGTTATCCATGCATGACTTAGATCGGCTGTTTCTCAGAGGCCGCTAATCAGTTGCCAGTGGCAAGAATCCGAATGACACCCTTTGGCTTCGAGTTGACGTTCTGTACTAGCGATGTTGGTTGGCTATACAGGGTCGTTTCTGAGCCGAAGCTGTCGACGACGACAGCGCGAACGCGGATGAGACTACCAACGTGCGCCTGAGCAAGCGTCATACTGTTGCCATAAACATCTGGAATGGACACCCATGACCGTCCGTTATCAGACATTTCCCAGGTCGAGCGAACATTTGCGATTCCGTCATCATCCGACAGATTCGAGGTGTCGATCTGGAGACGTTGGCCTTTTTTCGACTGACCAACAACCATGACTTCGCCTTCGACAGGATCATCGATGTTTTGAACCATGTTGGTTGCGGGCGTCACCAGTGTTTCTGTTGTACCAAAACCGTCTAGATACGACACGATCGCACGATAAGCAAAGCCAACTTCCGCTTGGTTTAGGCGAAGCAATGCGGGGTTGACGGAATTCGTTTGATATGGAGTCCAGCGCGCTGCATCGGATGAGCGTTCCCATTGATAGGTGAATTGGCCAACACCGTCCTCATCGGAGATCCCCGAGACATCAATCTTAATGGTGTTGTCTTCGACAGAGGAACCACTGATGATCGGAAGTCCCTGAGGGAGATCGTTCGCATTTTGCACAGCACCGGTTGGCGCGGTCTCAATGACTTCAAGTGTTCCCTCGCCATCGACATACTGAATGACGACCCGTAGCGAGCTGCCGACATGGTTTTGCCGCGGTGTAAAGGATTGTGATACCGCGCCGTCGATGGTCTGCCATCCGCCGCTTGCGAGCTGGACTTGCCATTGCATCGTGAGATCGCCAAGACCATCTTCGTCGTACAAATTAGAGACGTCAATCACCAGAGGTTGATCTTCCATTGGACCATTGCCGCCACGGTTACTTGCCTTGGCATCTGTTTTAACGCCGTCGGCTTGCGCGGTGTCAGAAGAACTTGATCTTGTACTGGTCGACGTTTCAGCAGCATTACCCGCGGGCGCAACATTGGTTTCTGCACCCTGAGTTGATGTTTCTGGTTCCGCAACACGGGCAGCTTCGACTTGATCTGCTGCGATGGCAGCTGCGGCTGCAGCCCGTTCGGCCTGCTCTTTCGCACGCTGCGTGTAGTTCGCGTCAGCATAGATAGCGGTCGAGGCGCATCCAATCGCGATTGCGGTGACTTGAGCTGTCAGGCGCTTCAAATACATCTGTGTCCCTATGGTCTAGATGGTTTTTTGGAAGAATGTACAGAACAGGATCGGTTTGGGCAACGATTCCTGTAGGAAGCGGCGAGAAAATCTGAGTTTCTAATGATTTCAACGACCTGCTTAGGATTCTACCGCTTGGATGAAATTCGCGAGCAAGAATGTGCCAAAATCCTCGTCTATGACACGATGCGCTGGCAGAAACCTAGGTCCGGTGCGGGTTTGCGTAGACTTTGATCAACGGAATCAGCTGACTATCGCTGAGTTTCAAGCATTGCTTTTTTAGTAGCGTCAGGCAATGATCGGCAAATCGTGGTCGTTTATTCAACTTTAGTCTAATAAAGAGGCGCCTTTGTGAATATCGCTGTACTGGGATCTGGAACGATTGGGCAAAGCTGGTGCGCGCTATTCCTAGCTGCCGGTCATCGCGTGGTTGCTTACGATCCGAATCCAAGCATGCATCAGCAGATTTTGGATTCTATCGCCAGAGCGCAGTCAACGCTTGAGGCCTTGGGTTATTCTGGCACTGGATGTTCTGAGTACCTCGAATTTACAACCGATGCTCGAGAAGCGGTGAAGGGATGCAGGTTTATCCAAGAAAATGCCCCTGAGGATCTGTCACTCAAGCATGCGTTGTATCAAGAGATTGAACCCGCTCTCGATTCTGACGCTGTTCTTTTGTCGTCAACCTCTGGATTGACTCTGAGTGAACTGCAAAATGGCTTGTCGAATCCGTCGCGGCTGGTAATTGCGCATCCTTTCAATCCACCCCACTTGATTCCACTGGTCGAAGTCTTGGGAAATGATCTGACGAGATCTGGCTTGGTGGCTGAGGTTCTTCGGTTTTACGAGTCACTTGGCAAGGTGCCGATCGAGTTGAAAAAAAGCGTTCCAGGACATGTTGCCAATCGCTTACAAGCGGTGTTGTGGCAAGAAGTATTGCATCTTGCGAAAGAAGGTGTTGCCTCGCTTCCTGACATTGATAAGGCCATCGCTAACGGCCCCGGACTTCGCTGGGCCGTTTATGGTCCTCATCAACTATTCTCACTGGCGGCTGGAGATCAGGGTCTTCAGGGATTTATTCAGCATCTTGGTCCGTCATTCGAGAGTTGGTGGTCAAGCGCAGGACAGGTGACTTTTGATGAGGACACCTTGCGTTTGATCGAACGACAATGTGTCGATCCCGCAGAGCCAGAGACAGAAGAGATGAAGCGGCGCAGAGATCAACTCATTTGCCAGATCTTATCGATAAAGAAGGCGACCTAGGGGAAGGGTGTTATCGAGTGCTTCGTCGCATCTATTGGCCGCTATTTAAGTAGCGTAGGGCATCAACGATCATAATCGTCGCACCAAGTCCGACCATGATGAAGATCGCATTCCTCACTTTTTTTGGAAAATCAGCGCCAACTGATGAACTGGTTCGCTGAGGGTTCGGCGAGGGTTGTGTCATCGCCTTGCTTGGCGCCTCGGTCCGATGAAATACCGCCCAGGCTTCGATCATTTGTTCCGCTTGGGCGCGATTATCAAAGGACACTGACGCGTCCTCAATGGTCAGTGTGACAGAGCCATCGTCGTGCTCTTTCCACTCGCAGTTCTTGGCGTCCTGCTGCCAGACGAGTTCTTTAACTTGCATGTGATCCATCCCATAAGAGTTGTTGATCCAGATGTTGAACCGACGCGACACCCATTCCAAAGCAGGCGATTCGAAGTTCATCCATAAATTGTTGCATTGTCGCGATCACGGATTCGGTCGATTCAGTCGCAGGTTTTAAGAATCGACCAGCAATGCCAACGGCACTCGCGCCGAGACACAAAGCTTTGGCAACGTCGAGTCCATGACGCACGCCCCCAGACGCCCAACAGCATTGCGTTGGAAATGACGATTGCATCATCTGCAAGCATTCCACGGTGGTGTATCCCCATCCATCAAACAACTGTTGATCAGAGAGCCTTTGTTGAATCTCTGCATTCATGGCGATCTCAATATCGGCAAACCGCGTACCACCTCGCCCTGCCACATCCAGTACATCAACCCCAGCATCAATAAGGACTTTGGCAGAACCGACATCTAGACCAAAACCCACTTCTTTGGCAATGACTGGAACCGGACACCAGTCGCAGGTGGCTGCAATCCGTTCAATGACCCCAGTCCAGTTGGTGTCACCGGATGCCTGAAACACTTCCTGCATGGGATTCAGGTGTAAAATGAGAGCATCTGCTTCAATCGGATCAAGAATGCGGCCGAGATCCTTTACATCGGATAAACCAAGCAGATTCACGGCTCCGAAATTTGCAAATAAGGGAGCGGATCCGATGGCATCGCGGATGGATCCATTCAGGCCGCCGGTGTGGCCATCTTCAATGCCAACACGTTGTGAACCGACCCCCATGGCAATCCCCATTGCTTGACAGGCTTCGGCTAAACGTCGATTGATGGCTTCGGACTCAGTGGGCCCACCTGTCATCGAGCTGACGAAAAATGGTGCGGCGACCGAATGGTCACATAGAGTGGCACTGAGGTGAATTCGATCAAGATCAAGATCAGGAAGCGCACAATGCTTGAGTCTGATCTGATCAAAGCTGTTGATGTCTGTGGATTGTGATAACGCATGTTCGATATGACCGAGCTTGCGTGAGAGGTTATTCATGATGTTTTCGACCAACCCACTCGAGGAGACACATATGAGGTACCGTCAGCGCCGCAAGACCAATGAACAGCACTTGATAGATAACGATATCCACCCGATCAGCATACCGTTCAATGTGCGATCCCGATACCGCGGCGATGGCAAGTGTGGCAATTGTGATGGTCAGCATGACGATATAGGCGGTGAGCCGCGTTTCTGGGCGCATCTGTCGAAATTCGGCGATCAGATGCCTTGGGCTATGAAACGCACAGAAATACACAACGAAATACCATAAAGGCTCCAGTGCCCAAGCGATACTTGCGAGGAGGATTAACTCGAGCTTCCGGATCCATGACAGACGTCGGAGATCGAACGCCAACAACAGAAGTCCTAACGCACCCACCGCCTGTAACACGATCAATGGAAAGGCAGATGAGGCTCCAAAGACAAGAAATCCGAAGATTTCAGCGACTTGTTGGGCGTGCGTCCAGGCGGGTAAGCCTAAGATGAAGGCTCCGTAGCCAAACCCGCCGAGGCTGATTCTAGTTCGCCAATCTCGGCCAAAGTGCAGGCTTGAGATTAACAGGAATGTGATTAGTGAAAGGACTGGGGCGAGGATCCAAAGTCCGACGACAGCAGCAACGATCCCGGTGTAGAGAACCAAAAATTGGATGATTGATCGCCAGTCGTTGATGAGGCCATTGCGATACGCAACCACCGGATCGAGTGCGCCATGGGGCAAGCCCACCAGCGAAATGAAACAAGAAGCCAGAATCAGACTTAAATCCATTGGTACTTCCCGATCAATGCACAGGTAAAGGGCTTCAGTGGAGCGCTCCATAGGATTCGGAAAACATCGCTCGGTGTCCGCATCATCATGAAGGCGGCGAACTGATCGGCTGTCATCCGTCTGGCGATCGTTAGCAGGATCTCGGGAATGGAGTCAGGTCGTTGATCAATCAGATTCAGAAACACGGTGTCTGCCCATTGGGTTGTGAGGGATGGATGATATCGCGTTGCTTGGTTGTGGGTGACTAAATCGCGCGCGATCGCTTCACAGGCATAGCGAATTGTTCGGTAGCCGTACCCGGTTGCATCTCGGGTCATGCCACCACGGGCACCAATGGGGATTCCAAGATGGCTTGCTGTCGATCGAAAGCCCATCGGGATGTGCGCGGACTCCGTGCGGATTGTTTGAAAGGGATTCGTTGAAAACTCACCACTGAGATAGTCTCTGTTCATTGACTGCAGCGCGCTCAGATCTGCGAGTTTGGTCGTGAATTCGGTGTGTTCGATCAAGACGCGCTTTGCCCCAAGCGGGAGGACGTACACAAACCGAATCCCCGAGTCTGTCGTTTCGATTCGATTCATTAGTCCGACGGCCTCAATGTGATGTGGCCTCTGGAATTCAACTTCTGTTCCAGAAAAGCTCTGGATCAGACGAAATGAAGAGGGCGCGATCGGTCGACTGTCAAACACATGTTCGGCTTTTGGGGTCGCGTCAATGACCTCTTTGACCTGATGTATCTGGGGATGGGAGGCAATCACCGCCTGACATTCGTCGAGGACGTGTTGCCCTGATCGTGTTCCATAACGGAATCTCTGACCTGTATGCGAAATGGTGAGCTCTTCGGCACTGACTTGCCATTTGGATTGAGTGTATTCGGGATTTAAAAACGCATGCTCTTCATCGGTTAACCAAAAACTGAAGGTTTTTTGAGCCAAACGCTCAGGCTCGGGTTCGGAGATCACAACTGGGCCGGGCAAAACCTGGTGTTTGGCGAGTGCCGACGCTAAAGACAGCCCACTCAGGCCCCCACCAACAATGTGTACCCAAGTATCCATGGGGATTATGCCCAATGCACCCCTGGCCGGCGGAGGAGTCCCCGGTGCAGGCTTGAGTCATGAGCGCCTTGATAGACATGCAGACGTCGGCTGAAGAAGAAAGTCATCACTCCCTTGAACGCGATTAATAGTTTTTGGGTTTTGGACGTGAAGGCACGTCCAGCCCAGATATCAAATCCTCGGTCAGCGACAATCATTCCGATTTCTCGATAACTTAAAGCAGCCACTAAAATCGCGAGCCGCGGTTGGGTGGGTAAGAAACACAACCCAGAAACTCCAGATTCGTATCGAACATCAGCTTCGGTCAGTAGGTAGTTGACCACATCGCGGATGCGATCCGCATTGGCTCCTGTGGCGCCGGCCACCTCGCTCGCGCTCATTGGGCCGATCAAGGTTTCTGGCAAATAGACACGTCCATTTTCGGCATCTTCCAACACATCACGGCAAATGTTCGTCAATTGCATGGCCACACCCAAGTCCACGGCATGATGCCTGGCGATGGGATTCGTGATTTCAAATAAATCACACATGAGCAAACCAACGGTTCCAGCCACTTGATAGCAGTAGCGCATCAATTCTGGCTCTGAATGGAGGCGCACAGAGCCTGTATCGGATAAGACGCCATCGGTTAGTTCAACCAAGGTCTCTAAACAGATTGCAGGCTCAATGGATTTCGCAGCCTCGACGACCGGGTGTGATACATCTTCGTCAATCAGTGCCTGTTTGAGCACCAACAGATCATGTTTTGCCTGCTCTTTGTCATCTGAAGTATCGGCAATATCATCGATTTGTCGGCAAATCGCATAGAGATTTGCCGCTGATTCGATGTGTTTCGCCGATAAAAATTGGCTCGCAAAGTGGAAGGTCGTTCCGTATTTTTTGAGTTGTTCTTTGCTCATCGTATTTCCTTAAGCCACTTCAGGTTGATGAGTGGCTTCTCTAACCAGTCGCTCAACGACTTTGGCTGACGAGATCACGCCAGGCATGCCGGCGCCTGGGTGCGTGCCGGCTCCTGCTAAAAATAAGTTATCAAACCCTTCTGCTTTGTTGTGGAAGCGGAACCAGGCCGATTGCGTGAATAAAGGCGCAATCGAAAATCCAGCGCCTTTGTAAGATAAATAATCGTCAGAAAATTGGTCTGGAGTCATGGCAAACGGAGCCTGGATATGCTCTTTCAGGCCTGGAAGTATGGTTCGACCCAGCGCATCGATAATCCGTTCTCTGAGCTTGGGCTCCTCGACGGCCCAGTCGATTCCTGACCCTTGGTGCGGGACGGGAGCAAGAACATAAAAACTATCATGTCCAGATGGCGCAAATGACGGATCGGTAGCGGTTGGCCGATGCAAATAGAGGGAGAAGTCGTCAGCGAGGATCTGGCGATGAAAAATATCATCTAACAATTCGCGATACCTCTGCCCCATCCAAATGGTGTGGTGGGCAATGTCTGGATATTGCGTATCAGTGCCGAAAAACAGCACATAAAGCCCCATCGATAACTTGCTGTAGTCCCTTTTCAGGCGGGTCGCAAAGGGTATTTGTTTCTGTGGTAAGAGCTCCCGATACAGATACATGGGATCGCCGTTGAACACGGTATAGTCAGCGGTAATCACGTCATTCGATTCAAGTTTGACCCCGGAGACTCGATTTTGGCTGGTAAGGATTTCAGAAACGGTGGCGCCAGTCTGAATGGTGATTCCTTGTCGAAGCATCAGTTGCTTTAATTGTGCAACTAGCGCGCCAGTACCGCCCATGGCGAAGAAAATACCATAGGCACGTTCTAGGTAATGAATGAGTCCATAGATGCTCGTGGTATCGAAGGGCGATCCTCCCACCAGGAGTGGCTGAATCGAAAATGCTTGTCGTAATTTATCGTTGGTAAGGTGTTGGCACACCATATCCCAAACCGATCGGTCACTGCGTAAACGAGCTAAGTGAGGGATTTGCTTTGCCATCGTTTTGATTTGATGAAACGGCTGGTGAGCCAATTCCGAAAAACCGATGTCAAACATCGCCTTCGAATGTTTCACCAAAGACTCATATCCTGCCCGATCTTTTGGCTCGATCCGCTCGATTTCCTGGAGAGTCTCTTCGAGAGTTCCCCCATAATTAAATTGATCACCGTCGGGAAACACAAAGCGATACCAGGGATTTAATTCCCTGAATTCGATGTGGTCAGCACGCTTTTCACCGAAGAGTTCAAATAACTCATCAAACAAGAAAGGGGCTGTGATGACGGTCGGTCCGGCATCGTGCTTGTAACCGTCGACTTCAAATACTTGGGCACGTCCGCCGATGTCATCGAGGCGCTCGATGACATGGACGTCAAGTCCTAGCGCTCGCAGACGAAGTGCACTAGCGATGCCTCCAAAGCCAGAGCCGATAACCAGTGCGCTGCCCGTCATGCAGCTGCCTTGAAGCTCGGATATTTATGGTGTAACGCCTGGATCAGGACTTCAAATGCTTGGATGCAGAAGTCAGGGAGCATTTTGACGCTTTCCCGCGCATGATTGAGGTGCCACTCAAATCGCGACCGCAACACAGTTTCAGGGTCAGAGCCGTCGGTCATTTGATCAGCGAGAACCCAAAAACCGTTCAACCGATGGTTGAAGTCATCGGCCTTATCGACGAGATCATCAGCTAACTGATAAGCGACCCCGATGGATGAAGCACCCGCTAATACTCGGGTGACTTGATCATCTGTTCCCTCGCTTAACGCCAACACCATGGCAATTGGAAGGCCGAGTAACGGCCCGCTTTTATGGCGGACGATTCGTTCGTAGTCGTCAAACGAGAGATGACTGTTCGGTGTCCATTGGCAATCGATGGTTTGACCGGCTGCCATCACACTGATGCCGCGAGACAGCATGGTGATTAATCTGGGTAATTGTTGGATATGTGGTTCTGGGAGTAGGGCAAGCTCTTCAAAGGCTGCGCCAATTAAATCATCCCCGAGACAAATCGCTGATGACATCCCTGCGACGGTCCAGACTGCCGCTTGGCCTCGCCGGGTAGAATCCTCATCTTGCACGTCATCGTGAATCAGCGACGCCTGATGCAAAAGCTCAACCGAGGCGGCAATAGAGAGTCGTGCTGGCGCTGACAGATTCTGGGAGTGTCCTGCCGCGAGCGCTAAGATCGCGCGAGTGCGTGAACCGCCAGATGACAGGTGGTCAATAAATAGCTGATTGAGGCTGACTTCGTCTTTGACTGGCTTGGATCCATATTGTCTAAGCCTATGCTCGAGCTCAATCAGATCGTTGTCTAACAGGCTGAAATCGAACGCTTGCATCATTATCCCTCACGTCATTCCATCCTTGGTTTCTTGTTATCTCTTCCGTTTTCGATGCACTCGCCTCAGTGTGAATGCATGGAAAACGGAGCCTCTTTCGAGGCTCCATTTCGACTTAGGCTGCTGCTGGAGCAGACGCTTTGCTGGTTGATGTGGCTGCGTACCAAATCAACAGGCCAAAGGCGATTTTGTTCACAACGTCAGCAAGGTTGTACACGATGTTCAGTGCTTCACTTGCAGCGGCTGTGGTGTTGCCCATGTCGTCAACGTAGACGAAATAGCCAAGGGCATAACCGAGTGGGTAGATTGCCCAGCCGATTGTCACGACCCAACGCATTGTGCCGTATGCACTCTGAACTGCTTCAGGCGCTTGTTCTGCAGCCATTTGTGCTGCTTCACCTGCGAAGATTTCATACAGAATGTAGAACCATCCAAGCATACCAATGACGAAGCCAACGGTGACGTTGATGTAACCGGCTTCACCCATGTAGCCCGGGACGAGCATGACGAGCGTACCGATGAGGAGGCGCCAGAAGATGCCACCTGATGCGTTACCAATCGCTCTCAAGATCAAGAAGAACTCAATCATCAAGAGTGGGACCGTCAATAACCAATCGATGTAGCGGTAAACGGTTGGAGTTTCGCCAGTCGCGATCCAAACGTCACGCATGTAGAAGTAGTGAACAGCAGCAATAAAGGTCACGAGGGCCGATACCACTAATGATGTTTTCCACTTTCCATCGACGCTTTGTGTTTCCCATAGGAAAAACACTGTTGAAGCCATTAAGGCCATTGAGATCAACCAGAATGAAATCCCGACGAAATCATCTGATTGGAGGTTGGCAGCTGCAAACGCTGTTGATGGCAGCGCGGCAAGCAAGCCGACGGGCGCAAGGCCCTTCATCAGTTTTGTTAGTGTCATGTCTTGCCTCCTCAGGCACTGGAACAAATATCATTGTTGTTTTTTATTCCATCCTTGTGAGAGGCCCAGACGCAAAAACGGAGCAAGCTCCATCCTTGATTCTAGGCGAGCCGTACTCCGTTCCGACCAGCAAAGTAAACCAGAAAAAGCATTATTTGACAAACTTTAGACGCCCGCTGGAAAAAAAGTAGACACACGCTTTGCTCTCAGCAGATTTTGTGTTTGGTAAGCGTTAGCCAAGGCCGGTTTGCAGAAGGGACTCAGAAGGGTCCAAATAGCATACTTGCAAGAACCCAAACGACCGTTAAGCCCAGTGATACCGCGATGATTGTGAATATCTGATCGTCACTCACAGGCGTCAACCCTTTTTGCGATTTAAAAAGAGGGACACGTCCGATATGTCCTTTAATTTGGAAGAGCAATGCTCGCAAGGAGACCCTCAAGCACTGCGTCGACGGGCAATCGACCAATAGACATTAGTCTAATTGAGGCATGATTTCAGTAAAAAAATTGTACGAATTGCGAAGTTTGAGTCTTTCCATCCACGGACGCTGGTAGATAGATGCTGATTCGGGGATGCGAATTCAAACAAGACAATTGAAAATCGTTGGTTTGCGTTTTGGATACCTTTCTGTCTTCAATCTCAACACCCAAATGATGAATTCTCAAACCTAATTCGGCACCTTACTTGTAGTCTGTGACTGCTAGAACCATCTCGATCAACTGATGAATTCGTTTGTTATTGGACGAAATTGCAATTCGGTTTTTATCTGATGCTTCATTCAGTTGGTCAATGTGCGCAGTATTTTCTTCGGCCTTTTCCACGAGTGCGATGCAAATATCATGAAGCTCGTTAATCATCTCGTCAGAGATTGAGTGGCTGTCATCCAAGACTCCCTGCATGACTCTGTCGTAATGAAGATCAGTCGAGGCTGCGGCTAGAACGATTTCGTCGGTGAAGCTCGCTGAGCCACTATTCAACGCAATCATTTGCTTATTAATATCGATCAGGGCATTGTTAAACTGCAGTAATCCTCGATTAATTTCAATTCTTGCCTTCAGATGCTCGATAAGCAATTTGAGCGTCGAAAACTTAATGGTGACTTTCTTTTCTTCATCTTCGCTCTCAACATTGCTCAACTCTTGAAGACAAATCGCCAGGTGAGACTCTAAGCCTTTTGTCGCAAGGTCACGCAGAGCGACGCCATTGGCCGTCGTGTTTGCCAGGATGTGGAAATGATTCTCTTCTACCTTGGATCGATGCAAGCTTGCTTTAGCAGTATTTTCACTAACCTTGGCGGAAAGCTCGTAGACGCAATTCTGGATTGTTTGCATCTTTTTCATTTTTGATTTAGCGCCCATGAATATCTCCTACGTACTGGCCAAGAGTTCTACCGATGGATGTCTCATTCAATCTCATCTGACTCCAAGCCTCCTCCAGCCAACAAAAATTCAAGTGGGGTGATCGGTTGGACCATGTACTGATCGAGATTCAAAGCAGTCCCTAGCTCATTTGCGATTTCTTGGCCCTCGATTAAAGCTGTTTGAACATCTATTTCTTGTTTTTGATACCTGACCCCGAGGTCAAAAAATCGAGTCGCAAACTCTAGAGGGATGTAAATCGCCACGGGTCCGTTGACAGTCGCCATCGTCTGAAAGCAAGTTTCAAAATCCGCCACAGGCACTGGCGGTGGATCTTCACCTCCAGCCATTGCAATCATCACTTCTTCATCGTGTGAAGCGATGGTTTTCATCGCTTTTCGAAAAATGATGTCTAAGCCTGTCTTGGATCGAAGAGCAACCCGGATTCGCAGAGCTCTCAGTTCCTTGGAGTCTCCTGATGATGAGATTGCTTTTTCAAAACCTGCTTTTGCAGCGTCTCTCTCCTTCGATTCTTTATTGTCAAGCCAGTCGAATAAACCCACGAAATGTTCCTTTTAGAACTTGGAGACCCTTTCTAATATTACGTCGTGACGCAAATCAGGCACCTCGAGCCATGTTGACTCTGGTGCATCACGCTTAACCATAGCTTGAAGTAGAGCACTATTTCCGACCCAAACAATTTCAGTGAGGTCGGCAGCAAGTCTTTTGAGCCCCTGGACTGCGACAGACAGAGCATACGGGTCATTAACCAAAATGAAATTTGGTGCATCGCTGAGCTTGAGGACGTCGGGATTATGTTTAGTTCGCCCGAAAATTGGCATCCTAATCACTCTTTGTCCAGCCGCTAAAAGCCGCTTGGCTACTCCACCTGCTTCTTCAATTTCTTCGAGAACAATACAAAGCTCATTGGCTTCTGTGCTTTCGCCAATCAATTTGGATAATTCGACAGAACTTCCCGGCGACGCAGGCGTTAAGATCTCGCGCGGCGTTACTTGGTCGATTCCCACGAACCTGACTATCTCTGAAAACGCGAGCGCAGTATCATCATCCAACGCCGCGTATTTCAGTCGATCTTTTCGAAGCTTCAATGCCATGATGAGCGCTTCAAACTGTTCGAGAGCCTCGGGAGCGTAGGGGTTGGCTGCAATTAAGCGCAAGGCTCGGGTATCTTTGACATCGTCCCAATCGGAAAATTCTCTTAGAGCCGCTCTTTGGCGGGCATCATTTGGGAGCTCGAGTGCACTCAAAGGGCACACATCAACTTCCACCCAATAACGCTTTCCGTCTTTTGCTAAAGCGTCTGCCAATGGGTTGATCGTCTCGCCCCAAGTCGCGTTAGTGACAATAAGGTTTGCGTTACTAATTCCCATAATCTCTCCAATCATTGCTGGTAATAGAAAGTACACTGATTCGGAGTAAAAAAATACCTAATAAAATCAGTTATTCACCAACTTCATGTTGACTACAACCAACGGTCCTCTTTCCTCCAACTTGATTGTCATACCTTTGAGGTTACCCAGAATCCTCCCTTTGGCAATCAGTGAATAACACATCAAATGTTCTAAAAATTCCAGGCAGATAATCGTTCAAGCCTTCGCTGATCCGGTTGCTAAAAAGCAAAGCAGGGAGATAGGCTTTACCAATAAAAATCAAATTTCAATGGTTAGGAGCGCGCAGTGCGATTGATATTGTTGTTCATCATGCTGGTTTGGTTGCCAGTCTTCGCGCAGACCGGTGATGGTCAGCCGGAAGATACGGTAAGGCTGGTTGAGAAGACCCAGTTTGTCAGCAGTAAAGAAATGGTCGTAGCGGGCCACCCCTTGGCAGTGGCGGCTGGAGCAGAGATCCTCAAAGATGGCGGATCTGCAGTGGATGCGATGGTGGCTGTGCAGATGGTGCTGAATCTTGTCGAACCGCAAAGTTCAGGAATCGGTGGGGGCGCATTTCTTCTACATCACGATGCAGAGACTCAACAGGTCGTTGCGATCGATGGACGCGAAGTGGCACCGGTGTTGGCCACCGAGCAGCTGTTTTTGGACGACAGTGGCAAGGCTCGCTCATGGCCAGACGTAGTGCCAGGAGGTCTGTCTGTTGGTGTTCCTGGAACACTCGCGTTGATGAAACATGCTCACGCGAAGTTTGGTCGTCTCCCATGGGGTGAGCTGTTTGATCATGCAATTCAGCATGCTGAGATGGGTTTTCCAGTCTCTCCCCGCTTGGCCGGTTCGTTAAATAGTTACGGTGGACAAAGGCTGAAGCAGTTTGACGAGGCGAGACGATATTTTTTCCCTGATGGAAAGCCGTTGGCTGCTGGCGAGATCCTCAAAAACCCCGCATTTGCCGATACCTTGCGTCATATTCGGTCACAGGGTCTTCGTTCATTCTATGGAGGTCAAATCGGTGAGGATATCGTGCGCACCGTGCAGTCATCTGCGATCAACCCAGGCTTACTGTCTCTGGAGGACTTAGGTGCTTACCGAGTCATTGAGAGGCCACCGATCTGTACCACCTATCGGGATCATCAGATTTGTGGAATGGGGCCCCCGTCGTCAGGAGGGATTGCGGTAGCTCAGATGCTGGGCATGTTGGAGACTTTTAATCTGCCAATGCTCGGAATGGATCATCCGTTGACTTGGCATTTATTCGTTGAAGCCGGGAAATTGGCCTATGCCGATCGGAATATGTACGTTGCAGATGGGGATTTTGTCAGTGTTCCTGTGGATGGTCTTCTTTCAAAATCTTATCTGGCCTCTCGAGCTCAGATCATTGACCTCAATGAAGGACTTCAAACGCCAGTTGATGCAGGCATCCCTGAGGGTTTGAGTTCTCAGTGGTATCCGGATAATCGCGATGGGCTTCCAGGCACGAGTCATGTCTCAATCCACGACCAATACGGAAATGCTGTGTCTTTAACGACGACGATCGAAAGTGGCTTTGGATCTGGATTATTTGTGAGAGGATTTCTGTTGAACAATGAACTGACAGATTTTTCGTTGACTCCCTTTGCTGATGGCAAGCAAGTTGCCAATCGTGTCCAGGCACAGAAGCGGCCGCGGAGTTCGATGGCTCCAGTGATCATCTACAGCCCTGAGGGCGAGTTGCGATTCATTCTCGGATCGCCTGGAGGAAGCCGAATCATCAATTACGTCGCTCAAACGATTATTGGATTGATCGATTTTGATCTATCACCGCAGGACGCTGTGGATCTGGGCAAGATATCCAGTCGTAATGGGACGGTCGACTTGGAAAAAAATACGGCAATGGCTGGATTGAAGAGCTACCTTGAGGCCAAAGGTAATCGCGTCAAGTTACGTGATCTCAATAGCGGTCTGCACATTATAGCGGTCAATCAAGGTCAGTTGATCGGTGCCGCTGATCCGAGAAGAGAAGGGATCGGATTGGGCCGTTAAAGGCCCACTCAGACTCTCATCGATGGTTAGGTCGAGGGAATTTCTGGTAAGCACCGAGACTAGTTTGAGTACATTCGCTTCCACACAAATGAAACCATCTCCGTGATGTGGTCATCTTGTTCGGTGAAACCCAGATCACTTGCCATCTCTGCAATTGACACGCTGACATCAGTTTTCCAGCGTTCAGTGCATTCATCAAAAAGGTCCACCACCTTTAGGATGTCGTCGTCGTCAAGTTTCAAATCATGCGCTAACGCAAATTCAGCAACGTACTGTCCAAATAGTTCTTCTTGGTCTTCGTTCATCACATTTCCAAAGGTTGCTGCATCGTTGGCTGATCCTGTATTCAGGGATAGGTACCCAAAGTAGCTTTAAAAGCTGTACGCTGTCCATCGCGGTTTGGTTGTTATCGTTAGGGGATGATCTACGGCTGTCTGCTGGGCTTTCTATACGGCCGAAATCAGGCGGCCGAGTGATGGTGCCCAGGAGAGGATCTATGCCTTAGATGACATTGATTTATAATAATCAATTATTTGCGTACCAGTAACGAGTTATTTTGTGACACGAAAATAGTGTCACATCGAAAATCGGTTTGAAGTTACACAATTCCTTATGCATTGAATACGCGCCGCACT
>OBPS01000004.1_pt1 | contig 98053 bp, 99 predicted proteins | sample 1534661 | NCBI WGS metagenome assembly OBPS01 (sample SAMEA3275493, study PRJEB22092) | marine metagenome | biome: ENVO:00000447 marine biome; feature: The site is in the outerpart of the Oslofjord; material: ENVO:00002010 seawater | collected 2014-06-20T10:00:00+00 | depth 1 m
GAGCAGGGGACTCATAATCCCTTGGTCGCAGGTTCGAGTCCTGCTGGGCCCACCATGATTTTTCAAACGGCCAAAAGCCCACCTCGGGCGACAACATCAAAAGTTCACACGAATGACAAGGATTCGTCACATTCCATCATTACTCTGAGTGTTTTACTTAATGGAGTCATGCATGTTTTCCTTCAACCAAGTTCGGCTAACTGCTTTCGCCTCGGGCCTAGCTCTTCTCACGTCATTCCCAGTCTCCGCTCTCGACATTCAACCCATTGGTGAAATCCAAATAGGTCAGGGTGAAGGCTATGCAGAAATGCTGCGCTATCACGCTGCATCACAGAGTCTCGTGGTCACGGCCTCTGAGACAGGGACCATTGAGCGCATCTCGATAGCGACACCATCAGCGTTGTCGTTAATGAGTCCTTTTGATTTAGACGGCGGAGACGTCACAGCAGTTGCCGTTCATCGAGACCTCATCGCAGCATCCATCAAGGTCAAGCCAGCTGATGCGGCCGGAATGGTCAAACTGTTTGATAGTGATGGTTCATTGCTCGCAACCTACGAAACAGGCGCACTCCCCGACAATCTGGCATTTTCACCGGATGGTCGTTATCTCCTCACTGCCAATGAAGGCGAGCCATCGGATGATTACAGCATCGATCCAGAAGGAGGATTCACACTCATTGACTTATCTTCTGGTCCTCAAGACGCAACGGTGACACAGATTGCTTTAACCGGATTCGATGTTCCAACCGGTGCTCGTATCATTAAGCCTGGGCAGAGTTTTGCTGCGGATGCTGAACCTGAGTATGTGGCTTTTTCGGCTGACGGAACGATGGCCTATGCAACACTTCAAGAAAATAACGCCATTGCATTGATTGATATCGCGGCAAAAAAGGTCACGAACATCGTTGGCCTGGGGGTCAAAAATGTCTCGCGAATGAGTCATGACATGTCGAATAAAGACGATGACATCAACATGCGCCGTTGGCCAGTCTTGATGATGTACCAACCCGATGCGTTGGCGACCTACGAGGTCAATGGTGCCACTTATTTGGTGACAGCCAACGAAGGCGATGCCAAGGACTATGATGGCTTTTCTGAAGAAACACGGGTCGCAAAGCTCACGTTAGATCCGACCATGTTTCCAAACGCTGAAGAACTCCAGAAGCCAGAAAATTTAGGCAGACTGAAAACAACCACCACCATGGGCGATACCGATGGCGACGGAGATCATGACCTCATTTATGCCTATGGTGGGCGTTCATTCTCAATCTGGTCGCAGGACGGCTCTCTGGTGTTTGATAGCGGAAATGCATTTGAACACCTCATCGCAAAACGATCTCCCGACGTCTTCAATGCCAACGGCGGCGCTGATGAAAAAGATGATCGATCAGACGATAAAGGACCTGAACCTGAAGCTCTGGCACTGGGAACAATTGATGGTCGCACCTATGCTTTCATCGGGATGGAACGCAATAATGCAATTTTTGCTTACGACATCACGCTACCTTCTGACCCTCATTTGGTCGGCTACATGATGCCCTCAGCAAACCACAACTCACCAGAAGGCCTCGAATTCATCGCAGCCAAGGACAGCCCAACCGGAAAGCCTCTGTTGGCGATTGCCTTTGAAATGACTGGCACGGTTGCACTCTATCAGATCGACTGAAGCACCAGTCACCTAAAAGAAGACTAGGGTGAGACGCACCTTGGTCTTCTACCCTAGGAAGATGCACAGCGGCATGGTCGCTCCATGGTTATCACACCACGTGTTCGTCTCATCGACAACGCATTTATTCTTGATGAACCTAAAACCTGTTGAGCTGCATCAAACCCGGAAGACAGTAAGAACTGAAAGCCTCCATCAGTCTGCCGAAAGAATCTGTTTTTGTGTGTCCTGTTAAGCGATGGCGCTACGCTCGCCAAGCGGGAATCGACACATTCAACGCAAGCACGATTAAGCGGGTGACTGTGGTAATCACAACGGCCACCACCAAAGAAATCCAAGGGGTGACGTCCAATCGATCCAACCCAACGAGCACAATAGATCCCAATACAGCGAGGGCAATATAGGGCTGATGATCTGAAAACGCTTTTGGGACCACGTTACACAGAATGTCTCTCAAGACTCCGCCCAATGTACTCGAGATCACACCCATCAAAACCGCCACGATAATCGAAGCGCCTTCGATTAACGCAATTTGAGTACCAAGCGCCGCAAACAGTCCGAGACCGATTGCATCCGGGATCTGAATCCATTTTTCTGTTAATTCCGCATGCGATCGCCTCACAAAAATGGAGGCCAAGAGGCATAAGATAATCACCAACCACAGAAGATGATCCTGCTCTACCCAAAAAAATGGTCGGCGATCGAGTAATACATCACGCAGTGTGCCTCCACCAAATGCAGAAACACCGGCAACAAAACAGATACCCACAAAATCCATGCCCACTCGCAATCCAGCGGCCAATCCCGATAGCGCAAAGGCGATCACAGCGAACACTTCAATTCCTGACTGTACAGACATTAAAATTGATGGAGTAACAGGGTCGATCATTTCAGTCCATATCCAAAACGCGAAATCACAGTCCGCATCTTAACAACAAGTTCTTGTTCACATTTCAATGATTGAGCGACGAGCAATCAGGAGGGGTACACCTGAAATGACTGCAGTCCTGTCTGATTCCAGCCCACTCCGTGCATCAGGACGAATTCGGTTGCACTGACATCAAAATGTCATCATGACTATGTCAACTTTCGTCTTTTGGAATGACCGACATGACAGACAATCAACAGCATATTTACAGCGAACGGGTTGAGGCGATCCGACAAGCAATCCTCGAAGCCTGTGCCGATCATGATGTCACGCGAGAACAATTACTGAAAGATCTCCTGCTTTGGGAGGAGATTGAAGAACACCTGAACAGAACGACAAAGAAAGACTGATTTAGAGGTCCAATCCTTGGATTCCAAACACATAGAGACCGGTGCCGACTAAAATACTCACCAAGGTATTTCGTCCCACTAGCTGGACAATCGTGACAGCAGCGAATGCAAGCGTCGCATTGGCCAACCGACCACCGGTTTCAATCTCTAACCCCGTCAAACCGAAGCACACCAAAACAACCATGATCATTGGTGGGAGATAACGGCCAAAATACCCAAGCATGGGATGATCATGCGATCGTGAGAAGGCGATGAAAGGGAATGCTCGAGTGACAAAGGTTGCAAAGGCCATCACCCCAAAGATCATCAGTACGTATTGGTTATCCATGGCTACTCACCCGACTCCAGCGCCAGAAAAGCACCAGTAAGCACATCCCAATCGCCACCAACAGAAATTGATTGGGAACGAGGCCATAGGCGATCACCGAAGACATCACCGCGATCATCAATAGCCAACGTTCATTCATGGCCCTGATTTGCTCGATCAACAGCACCAAAAACAACGCAACTAATGCAAATTCAAAACCGCGCGAATCAAACTCCACCATGGATTGCAAACTCGAACCCAGCGCGCAACCTGCCACCCAATAACACTGATTGAGAGCCGTCAGATAGAAGTAATAGCGACCACTGTCTTGACGCTCGGGAGTCTTTGCCGTCACCAGTGAGTAGGTCTCATCGGTTAATCCAAAAATTAGATACCAGCGCAACACTCCGCGCTTTGGATAACGATCCAGCACCGATAACCCATAAAAAATGTGTCGCGAGTTCAACAGCAATGTGGCGATCAATGCTTCAGCGTAGGAAACACCGGCCGCTAACAGACCAACTGCCATAAATTGCGCCGACCCAGCATAAATCACGATCCCAGCCAAAGGCGCAAACAGCCAGTGGTATCCGAGACTTTGAAACAACACCCCAAAGGCCATCCCCAACGGAAGATAACCAAACAACACTGGGGATGAATCGCGAAGCGCTACCGCAAAATCGGACGACTCCGGATGGCTCAATCAAGCCATCCTTTCAATTCTCGCCGCGCCAAATATTCAAGCACTGACATGCCATCCTCGGAGGCATTGAGACAGTCGAGCGCAACTAGTTTCTCACCACCGGCCTCCTGGAAGGTCTCATCCAAACCGATCGCGATTTCTTCGAGCGTCTCCACACAGTCTGAGAAGAATGCCGGACTCACCACAGCGACCCGCTTGACGCCCTGATGACCCAAGTCTTCGATTAGCTCATCAGCATAGGGCTTCAACCACTCTTTTGGACCAAACCGAGATTGGAATGCCACCTTGAATTTTTCTTCAGGCCAACCGAGCGCTTCACGGAGTAATCGCCCCGTTTTCTGGCATTGGCAGTGATAAGGATCGCCTTTTAACAAATACTCTTTGGGCACTCCATGGAAACTCGCCACCAAGACATCAGGCTTTTCATCCAAGGCATCAATCTGAGTCTGAACCGACCGAGCAAGAATTCGGATGTATTCAGGGTCGTCATAAAACGGAGGAGACACACGAATGGTTGGCTGCCAACGCATCGCTTTCAGGGTATCACCAATTTTATCGACGACAGATCCAGTGGTACTGGATGCATATTGCGGATACATCGGAATACACAGGATTTTCCAACAGCCCTCATCAAACATTTGGCTGATCAAAGAGGGAATCGATGGATTGCCATAGCGCATTGCAAACTCAACGCGAACAGCATCACCAAAGCGCTCTTGTAACTTTTCTGATTGCTCGCGCGTGATGGTTCTTAACGGCGACTCATCTCGCTCGTTATTCCAAATTTGCCGATATGCCGCCGCCGATTTCTTCGGTCGAAACGTGAGGATCGGCCCTTGCAAGATCAGTTGCCAAAGAATCTTCGGCAGTTCAACGACCCTTTTGTCACTCAGAAATTCACCCAAATACCGCCGCATCGACCAATAATCGAGTGCATCGGGCGTACCGAGATTAATCAGAAGAACACCAAGCTTCGGACTCGGGACTTTAGGGTGATCAGTAGGTAGCAATGACATTAAATCAAATCTCTCTGTGTCAGTTGTGTCAAAAGTTGCAGCATCAATTCCGGATCTTTCGTGCCGCAGGTCTCGCGAGCCGAGTGCATCGCCAATTGAGGGCAGCCAAGATCGATGGTGTCGATCCCTAATCGGCCAGCCGTGATTGGCCCGATTGTGCTACCACAACCGAGATCGGCACGGCTCGAAAAGTATTGAAGTGGGACATCAGCGCGTTCAGCAGCCTGTTCGATCACACTTTGCGTGATGGCTGTGGTGGCATAACGATGATTCGCATTAACCTTCACTACAGGCCCTTCGTTTAACAGTGGCCGATGACCTTCATCATGTTTTGACGCGTAGTTCGGATGCACGCCATGGGCGTTATCAATCGAGACCATCAAGCTATTCACACGGACGCGTTCAAAATCTGCATCAATGGTTGCCCGACGCAACACCGACTCCAAAAATGGACCATCGGCTCCACCAGTCGAGACACTCCCGATCTCCTCATGATCATTCAAAACAACCATGACTCCTTCAGCATCTTCGTTATTGAGCAACGCCTCAGTCGCGATGAAACAGCTCAGCAAATTATCGAGCCGTGCGCTGGTTAAAAACTCCTGATTCAAACCAACCACCTGCGCCGCTTCGACTGGATAGGCGCAAAGCTCGAATGCAGAAATATCATCGGCTGAGCGGTCCAATTCACGTGCCAACAGGTCCTTGAAATCCAATTCAGCATCTGTCTCAGCCCGCGAGAGAATCATCGGTAATTCCTCATGTGGATTGATCTTCCGGCTACCGTTGGCTTCGCGATCGAGATGAATGGCGAGATTCGGAATCAAACCAACTGGACGCTTAAAATCGACCAGCTCAGTCAAAACAGCTCCCTCATTGGCTATCGCTACTCGTCCAGCCAGAGATAAGTCACGATCAAACCAAGTGGACAGTAAAACCCCACCATAAACCTCAAGACCCAACTGGAAATAGCCGTGTTTTTTCATCACCGGTTCCGGACGAACCCGCAAATTCGGACTGTCGGTATGTGCACCAAAAATGGTCCACCCGACCACCTCCGTTGGCTGCCTCCACGCAATCAATGCGCCATCCGAGCGAACCACAAAATAAGTCGCTCCTGCCTCCAGAGTCCAAGCTGCACGCTCATCGAGACGAACGAATCCAGCATGCTCTAAGCGACTTGATACCTGATCAACCGCATGCCAAGGCGTGGGTGATTGATCGAGAAATGTCACCAACCGACCGATAAAAGGTGAGGCGCAATTGAAATCCAAGTTGTCTCTCCAGGGGTTGCGTTCTAAGGTGTGAGGAAGCATAACAGGATAATTAAGGTTCAATAGGGTCAGACACAAGGTGCTCATGAGAAGTTTGGTACGCAAAATTGTGGTCAATGCCATCCTAATGCCGTCGGTGCTGGGGTGCGCCATCATGGCTCAGGCGCTCACCATCGAGCCGACCCAAGAGGACAGTGCTCTTGCGCAAATCATCACGCGTGAGCTTGAACGCCGGCATTTAGCATCGGATGTGTTGTTTGCAGAACGCAAACCGATGGTCGGACAATTGATTTTGAAAGCGATCGATCCCTCGCGATCACTGCTGACTCAACAGGATATTGATCGCGCCACAATCACCGCCCTTCCTGAGCAAATTGAGCTCGGGAATCTTGATGCCGTCTATGCACTCTATGGGCTCTCGCTGACACGATCTGAAGAGCGCCTCGACTTCTGGTTAGAGACTCTCAATCAAGGCGTGGGATCCATTGATTTGACCGACCAAGAAGAATTACGAATCCGTGACGATGAAACTCCATGGGTCGGCGACCGCACCGAATTACAAGATCTCTGGCGTCGACAACTGGAAAATCAGGCGATCAGCCTGCTCTTGGCGGATCGCTCCGAAGAAGAGACGTATCAAGCACTCATCCGACGCTACAAAAGCCAAAAAAATCGAATCGAACAAACCCGTCCTGACGATATTTTTGCAGGGGTGATCAACGCTTATGCCAGTGCGTATGACCCACACACCTCTTATTTACCTCCGGCTGACAGCGAGACCTTCAACATTAATATGTCACTCTCGCTGCAAGGTATTGGGGCAGTCCTTCAATCCGAAGATGAGTTCACCAAAGTGGTGAATTTAATCCCTGGCGGACCCGCTGAGATGGATGGCCGCTTACAACCTGCAGATCGGATCCTGAGCGTTGCTCAAGGGTCTGCACCCTTTGAGGATGTCGTCGGTTGGCGTCTTGACGAAGTGGTTCAAAAGATTCGTGGACCCAAGGGGTCACAAATCCGCCTGGAGGTTCAAGCTGGAGACGATGCGCCACATCGTGAAATTGTGTTGATCCGCGATCGCGTGCAGTTGGAAGAGCAATCTGCCAAGAGTGAAGTGATTGAAGCCGGCCCAAATGGCGAAAAGATTGGCATTATCACTATTCCCACGTTTTATTCCGACTTCACCGCGAAACAAGCCGGTGACCCTAACTATCGAAGCACCACACGTGATGTGAAGCAATTACTTGAAGAGCTCAGCGAGCAAGAGATCGAGGGCGTGGTCGTTGATTTACGAAACAATGGAGGCGGCTCACTCCAAGAAGCTTATGAACTCTTTGGTCTATTCATTCCACGCGGACCCGTTGTTCAAATTCAAAGTGCTGGTGGTCGAACCGATGTCCGAGGCGACCGAGATCCAAGTATTTCTTGGGAGGGTCCGATGTCGGTTTTGGTTAACCGATTAAGCGCTTCTGCCAGTGAAATTTTTGCCGGCGCGGTGCAAGACTATGGCCGTGGACTGGTGATTGGGTCACAGACCTTTGGTAAAGGAACGGTACAGGCATTATTGCCTGTAAACGAAGGCCAATTGAAATTAACCATTGCCAAATTTTATCGGATTTCCGGACAATCCACGCAGCATCAAGGCGTGATCCCTGACATCCAGTTTCCATCAGCATTTGACCCCACAGAAATTGGGGAGAGTGCCTTAGATACGGCGTTGCCTTGGGATCAGATTCGCTCACTCAGATATCGTCCAATCGATACTCCGCAAGCACGCTTGGCTCAGTTGATCGACCGACATCAGGCTCGGATTGCGACAGACCCTGATTTTAAAGCGCTGTTGAAACGGACCGAGCGGGCGCTTGAGTTGAGTGGTGAAACTGGGATCTCTTTACATCTGGAAACGCGAATTCAAGAACGTGAAGCGAATAACCAGGCGTTACTTGATATCGAAAACATGCGACGAGAAAGCCTTGGACTGGAAACGGCCCAAAGTATCAGTGAATTAGAGGCTGCCGCCAAAGAAGATGATGTCAGTAGTGATGCAAGCTTGATGGAATCAGCGCGCATTCTCCTGGATGAGATCCAGATTAATCGGCGTCTCGCGGGGCTCTAGGTGGTGGAACCATCGACAGTGGTGTCACCGTCCCGGTCTTACTATCCCTGATCCTTGCTGGGCCTGTGTCTTCCACTTCGTCGATCCGAATCACGGCATGCATCGGAATATAGCTCCGTTTCACACCTTGAAACTCAGCTTTCAGTTTTTCTTCAGATGGATCGACAAGTAGGCCGCTTCGCTCACCAAAGACAAACTCTTCCACTTCGATGAACCCGTAGAGATCGCTGGAATAAATCTGTTTCGCAAAGACCTCGAACACCTTGTCTTGGCTGACAAACTGAACACGGAAAGTGGGGTCGGGTGTTTTAGCCATCGTGATCCTCGATTACGGGGCGCGTAGTCTGTCTATGTTTGCCTCTCTCGTCAAGAACACTCGTGCAATTTCAAACACTTCGGACTATACTCGCGCGCCCACACACGAGGAGATGGGATGACCGCAAAACTCTTCATCAAGACCCACGGGTGTCAGATGAACGAATACGATTCGGATCGCATGGCTGATCTATTGAAAGACAGCCATGAGTTGACCATCACAGAGACCCCGAATGATGCTGAAGTCATCCTGATTAACACGTGCTCGATTCGCGAGAAAGCTCAAGAAAAGGTGTTCTCAGAGCTTGGTCGATACAAAGCGCTGAAAGAGTCAAACCCAAATCTGATTATTGGCGTCGGCGGTTGTGTTGCCTCACAAGAAGGTGATGCCATTCGGCAACGCGCACCCTTTGTTGATTTAGTTTTCGGACCTCAAACCCTGCATCGTCTTCCCGATATGCTGGAAGCTCGAAGGAATAGTGGTGACGCCCAAGTCGATATCAGCTTTCCGGAAATTGAGAAATTTGATCGATTACCCGAACCAAAGCTTGAAGGACCAAGTGCCTATGTCAGCATCATGGAAGGCTGTAGCAAGTACTGCACGTTTTGTGTCGTCCCATACACTCGTGGCGAAGAAATCAGTCGACCACTCGATCACGTGTTGCAAGAAGTCCTGGCGAACGTCGACCAAGGGGCTCGCGAAATCCATTTACTGGGACAAAACGTCAACGCCTACCGCGGTGAGGCTGAGGGCGACGACATCGCTGATCTCGCCGATCTGATTCGCATTATTGCCGAAATTCCGGAGGTGGAGCGGATTCGTTTTACCACCAGCCACCCTGTTGAATTTTCAGATGCATTAATCGAGTGTTTCAGAGACGTGCCGAAGCTTGTGAGTCATCTCCACCTCCCTGTTCAGTCAGGATCTGATCGAATTTTAGCCGCGATGAAGCGTGGCCATACCGCGCTTGAATACAAAGCTAAAATGCGAAAAATCAAAGAAGCGCGCCCAGGAATCAGTCTGTCGTCTGATTTCATCATCGGCTTCCCCGGCGAAACTGACCAAGATTTCGAAAAGACGATGGAGTTGATTGAGTCAGTCGGCTTTGACGTCAGTTTCAGCTTCATTTACTCAGCACGCCCGGGCACACCCGCCTCTGACTTGACTGATGATACTGACCAGGCAACTAAAAAAGCACGTCTCGCGGCCCTTCAGGCGCGAATCTCACAGAATGCGCAGGCGATTAGCCGGGCAATGGTTGGAACTACCCAGTCGGTTTTGGTGACAGGGCCCTCCAAGAAAGACCCCGGTGAACTGTCTGGTCGAACCGAAAACAATCGGGTGGTGAATTTCCGTTCCGATCAATCGGACCTGATCGGACGTTTTGTGGAATGTGAAATCGTTGAGGCCTACTCCAACTCATTACGAGGCCAGATCACCTCAAAGGCTCCTTGGTAGTGGATGTTCGACAATTTGTCCTAGAACCAAATGATGCAAGGCGACTGGCGTCGCTTTGCGGACGACAAGACACCCACCTGCGACTGATTGAATCTCGCTTACCAGTGACGATTAGAAATCGGGGTAATCAGTTTGAAATCGAAGGCGAAGGCGATGCGACAAAAGCCTGCGTCCGTTTACTGGATCAGTTGTACCGAGAGACACGCGATTCCGAACTGACCGATGACACCGTCCATTTACATCTGCAAGAAGCCTCGACCTACCAAGAAGATGCGCAGGCTTTGGTTGTGATTGATACCCCAAAGCTCAAAATTAAACCTCGTGGACAAAACCAACTGGGGTACATCAACGCCATCGCCGCCCATGATGTGAATTTCGGAATTGGCCCTGCTGGCACCGGAAAGACCTGGCTGGCTGTCGCCTGCGCAGTCGATGCTCTGCGTCGTGATCAGGTGGAACGTATCATCCTCGTGCGACCTGCTGTTGAGGCAGGTGAACGCCTTGGCTTTTTACCAGGCGATCTTGCACAGAAAATTGATCCTTATCTCCGACCGCTGTACGACGCACTCTATGAAATGCTCGGATTCGATAAAGTGACCAAACTACTCGAGCGTCAAGTCATTGAGATTGCGCCTTTGGCCTACATGCGCGGCCGAACCCTTAACCACAGTTTTATTATCTTGGATGAAAGTCAAAACACGACCCGAGAACAAATGAAAATGTTCTTGACGCGATTAGGGTTTGGATCCACAGCAGTCATCACTGGTGATCCGAGCCAAATCGATCTCCCAAGAAAATCCGACTCAGGCCTCACCCATGCCTGTCGCGTCCTGGATTCGGTACGCGGTATCTCGATGACTCGATTTAATTACAAAGATGTGGTTCGACATCCGTTGGTTGGGCGAATCGTTGATGCCTATGACCGGGCGCAAGATGATCATTGAGTTCGATGATGCAACAGGCCATTGTCCTGTTGCTCCTGATACAGTGATCCATTGGTGCGAAACCCTGTTGAAAGCAGAGCGACAAAGCGACATTGAAGTCGCGATTCGTGTTGTCGATGCCAATGAAAGTCAAACACTAAACCGCACCTATCGAGGCAAAGACAATCCGACCAATGTGTTGTCATTTCCTGCCGAGATCACCATCCCCGAAGGACCCGTCTTATTGGGAGATATTGCCATTTGTTGGCCTGTCGTTGTCCGCGAAGCAAAGGAACAGAGCAAATCGATTGTGCATCATCTTGCCCACATGGTGATTCACGGATGTTTTCATTTGTTAGGCTATGACCATGACAACGATCAGAATGCCGAAGCCATGGAAGCTAAAGAAATCGGCATTCTGAACAATCTCGGCTATCCTAACCCCTATCTGAGTCAGGAACTGAAAGACACATGAACGACGGACGAAGTCCCGAGAACCAGGATTCACGATCCTGGTTCAATCGTTTGGCCAGCGTCATCTCTGGTGAAGCTGAAAATAAACCCGAGCTGATTGACGAGCTGCGCGATGCAAAAGAACGTGGCTTATTCAACCAAGAAACCTTAGCCATTCTCGAAGGTGCACTGGCCGTCAGCGACATGCAAGTTCGGGAAGTGATGATTCCCCGAACGCAGATGATCGCGATTCGAGCGGATGAACGGCCCGAAGAATTCCTGCCTCGGATTATCGAATCTGCGCACTCCCGATTCCCAGTCCTCGGCGAGCAGCCAAGCGAAGTGATCGGGATCTTATTGGCGAAAGACTTGTTGTCCTTTTTAATCAGTCAAGATCTCGAGCGATTCGAAATCAAAGAAGTGGCCCGACCAGTTCGACGAGTTCCTGAGAGCAAACGGCTCGATCAATTACTGAAAGAATTTCGCGACAACCGAGCACACATGGCTGTCGTCATTGATGAATATGGTGATGTCGCAGGCCTAGTGACGATTGAGGATGTGCTTGAGCAGATTGTGGGTGAGATTGAGGATGAACATGATCATGAGGAAGATCTAAACATCCGACATCAAGCCAATGGAGCCAGCCTGGTCAAAGCCATGACTGAAATCGAAGACTTCAATGAAGAATTCGGTACCCAGTTCTCAGATGATGAATTCGATACCATCGGCGGTCTCGTCACCCATGCGTTTGGACATTTACCCGCGCGCGGGGAAACAACAACCCTTGGGCACCTGGACTTTGTCGTCTTAAACGCAGACAGTCGCCGCATCCGCTTACTCGAAGTCCGGCCGCATGGGTCCCAACATTCGGGTTAAGTCCCTCCTTGCGCTCGGTGCCGGCATCCTAGGCACCCTCGCCTTTTCTCCGTTCAATCTGTGGTGGGCAGGTCTCATCAGCCTTGCACTCTGGATGTGGTTGACCATCAAACACCCTGGGTTTCTGATCGGATGGATCTATGGCCTTGGCTTTTTCGGATCAGGTGTTTCCTGGGTATCGGTGAGCATGACAGAGCACGGTGGCGCCTCAATACCCTTGGCGTTTGCCATGACCTCCCTCTTTGCCTCAGGGCTTGCCGTATTTCCGGGGCTTGCATCCTTGGGTTATGCCAGTTGGTCGAAGCGTTGGTCCACCACACTGGGTCAAGCCTGCTTACTCACCGCGTGCTGGGTCACAATGGAAGCATTCAGAAGTTGGTTTTTGACGGGGTTTCCTTGGCTGTTGTTCGGCTATACCGCTCTTGATACCCCCTTCGAAGGCTATTTGTCATGGATAGGAGTCTTCGGCACAAGTGCGCTGATCGCTCTAACTGCTGGCGGACTGTTAGCGAGTGTGATCCAGCGGCAAGCGACTCCGTTATTACTCCCTATCGTGATTCTATCGACAGGTTTCGCTCTAGACGCGCAGTTTGAACCGAGCGATGACTCAAGCAAGGCGACGCAAATCGCGCTCTGGCAGCCTGTCATCCGGCAATCGGAGAAATGGAAGCCTGAATTTCGGAGTCAGATTGTGAACCGCCATGTCACCCAGGGACTACCAGGCGATGTTGCCATCATCATCTGGCCGGAGACCGCTCTTCCGATGACTGAGTCACAGGTCAATCCGACACTCCCTGACCTGGATCTTTTATTGCAATCGAACGAACAAACCCTCATCACCGGCGTTCTTGGCCAAACTCAGGGTCGATATACTAACCGCTTAATGACGCTCGGGATTGGGCAAGGCAGTTACGATAAAACACGACTGGTTCCCTTTGGTGAATATGTCCCACTCGAATCATTACTGCGTGGACTCATTGCCTTTTTTGATCTACCAATGTCGGCAATTGTTGCTGGGCCTGAACGCGACTTACTGACGCATGGACCACTGCGGTTCGCACCGCTCATTTGTTATGAAATTGCCTACACAGGACAAACGCGCGAGCTTGCCGCCGACGCCAATGTGATTTTGACAGTCTCTAATGACACCTGGTTTGGCGACTCCCTCGGGCCAGATCAACATCTTCAAATTGCTCAAATTCGCGCGAGAGAACTTGGCAAGCCCGTGGTTCGCGCAACCAATGATGGGCTGACAGCTTTTATCAATGCACGCGGACAGGTTGACAAAGTATTGCCCAGATTTGAGCCGGCCCTGCTCACGCACACAGTCATCCCCGCGCGCACCGTGACGCCCTACTCTCAAGCTGGGGAAGCACCGCTCATTATCCTACTGATCCTCATCTTGACCCTCACTCGGCGAAACGAGGCGTCAATGCCGAAATAGGGCAGTTTTTTCACAAAACGCCTTACAGTCGACAGGACGAAACGCTATCCTTTAGCCTTTTCACCTCAAGGACTATCTAGAGCTCATGGAGCGCGATTACCAACCTCAGGTTATTGAACCGGAAATCCAGCAGTACTGGGACTCAGAACAGACATTCAAAACGATCGAAGATCCTGATCAACCAAAATTCTACTGTCTCTGCATGTTCCCCTATCCGTCTGGCAAGTTGCACATGGGGCATGTCCGGAATTACACCATCGGTGATGTCATCAGTCGATTCATGACCATGAAGGGGTATAACGTACTGCAACCCATGGGTTGGGATGCCTTTGGGATGCCTGCCGAAAACGCAGCCATTAAAAACCAGCGACCACCGGCCGCCTGGACCTACGACAATATTGATCACATGCGCAGCCAATTGAAGCGCCTGGGCTTTGGTTACGACTGGGATCGCGAACTGGCAACCTGCACACCCGATTATTATCGCTGGGAGCAGTGGCTGTTTACACGAATGGTCGACAAAGGGTTGGCCTATCGAAAAAAAGCTCGAGTCAACTGGGACCCTGTCGATCAAACCGTCCTTGCCAACGAGCAAGTCATCGATGGTCGCGGTTGGCGCTCGGGGGCACTTGTCGAACAACGTGAAATCGATCAATGGTTTATTCGCATCACCGATTATGCGGATGAGTTGTTGGATGATTTGGACGCTGTTGACTGGCCTGAGCAAGTCAAAACGATGCAGAAGAACTGGATTGGTCGAAGCCAAGGGGTTGAGTTTAGTTTTGAGCGCAAAGGATCTGAGGAGCGTCTGGAGGTCTATACCACCCGACCGGACACCATCATGGGCATTACCTATGTGGCTGTCGCTGCACAACATCCGATCGCCACGCAAGCCGCTGCATCGAATTCCGAGATTCAGGCCTTTATCGAAGAGTGTGCGCACATGTCGGTCGCTGAAGCCGATCTTGCACAAGCACCCAAACGCGGCATGGCCACTGGGCAGTTCGTCATTCACCCATTCACCGGTGAAGAGATTCCAATTTGGATCGCCAACTTTGTGTTGATGGAGTATGGCTCAGGGGCTGTCATGGCCGTTCCTGGGCACGACCAACGGGATTGGGAATTTGCCACGCAATACGGACTTCCAATCAAACCTGTCATTCAGCCACTGCATGATGATCCAGAATACGATCTCAGTGAAAAAGCATGGTGTGAGAAAACCGGCGTCACCATCCACTCGGGACGGTTTGATGGCCTACCCTTCGCTGATGCCTTTAACGCTGTTGCTGAGGCGCTCGAAGACATAGGAATCGGACGTGTCACAACCAATTATCGGCTTCGTGATTGGGGAGTGGGCCGTCAACGCTATTGGGGCTGCCCCATTCCGGTGATCCATACCGACGAAGGATTGAAGACCGTCCGCGACGAAGATTTACCGGTGACCTTACCGGAAGATGTCGTCGTCGATGGCTCTGGAAGCCCACTCGCCACACGCAGTGATTTTGTTGAGACCATTGATCCCGACACCGGACGCCCAGCAAAACGAGAGACGGATACCTTTGATACCTTCATGGAATCCAGTTGGTACTATGCGCGCTTTGCTAGCGCGTTCTCCGATGACGCCATGCTCGATGCCCATGCCAACCACTGGCTACCGGTCGATTTGTATATTGGTGGAATTGAACATGCGATCTTACATCTTTTATACGCACGGTTTTTCCATAAAGTGTTGCGTGACCTTGGTTTAGTCAACAGCGACGAACCCTTTAAGAAATTGCTCACTCAAGGAATGGTTTTAAAAGACGGGTCGAAAATGTCCAAATCCAAGGGCAATACCGTTGATCCACAAGAGCTGATCGATCAATACGGAGCCGATACGGTTCGCCTGTTTACGATGTTTGCCGCACCCCCTGAGCTCTCGCTGGAATGGTCCGATGATGGTGTGGCCGGCGCGCATCGGTTCTTAAAACGGATTCACACCCTAGTGACCGAACATCTCAACCAGGGTCACCACGTCTCAAACGAACCGGTTGATCTTGACGGTTTGTCAGACGAGGCTCGTGATGTGTATCGAAAGCTTCACGAAACGATCGCCAAAGTCTCTGATGACATCGGCCGACGATATCATTTCAACACAGCAATTGCCTCCATCATGGAACTGACCAATAGCGTCATGAAATTCGATGCCACAAGTGATGCTGATCGGGCAGTGCGTTCGGAAGCCGTCGAAGCCATTGTCATTTTATTGTCACCAATCACACCGCATATCACCGAACATCTGTGGTCGGGTCTTGGTCATCAGAACTCCTTGATGGACGTTCCTTGGCCAAAAGTTCGCGAAGATGCTTTAACTCGGAATACACTGACGTTGGTGGTTCAGGTCAATGGAAAACTCCGTGGTCGCATCGAGGTCCCGAGTGATGCAGATCAGGCAACTATTCTGACCATGGCTCGGGACGAACCACAAGTCGCGAAGTTCCTCGAAGGGATGGTCGAAAAGAAAGCGATTGTTGTTCCTCAAAAACTCGTCAATTTAGTGGTGGCACCAGTATGATCAACCGACGTGCATTGTTAACGCTCACAGCAGCTGGCCTCCTCAGCGGATGTGGGTTCCGGTTACGTGGGACAGGGACACCCCAAGGGCAGCTTCCCGACAGATTGCGGATCCAGACATCAGATCCCTATTCACCGATCGTGCAAAACATCACGCGTCAACTCAACGATCAAGGCACGGATGTTGTCACTAGCGGTTCAGCACCGTTACTCAAAGTGACTCTGCCGACGCTCTCAAGCCGAGTACTTGGCCCTGTGTCAGGCGGTGATCAAACAGAGCTTGCTCTGCAGATGAGTTACAGCCTCACCGGTGATGATCTGATTCTTCTCATCCCAGAAACCACTGTTCGTGCAACACTCATCTACGTCGATGGTGGCGCAGACACGTCAGCGGAAGATCAGCGGGTTGAGCAATTAAAGCGCAGTCTCGAGAGTGATCTACTGCGCCAGATTGTCCCCTCGATCCGCGTGCGCTACGAACAAGCGCTAAAGCAAACCCAATCCTCGCAGGCCAACTAAATCATGGCCATCAAAGCTGCTGAATTTGATGGCCATCAATGGCGTTCCGCATTACCTCAGGTCGCTGCACTGATCGGTGATGAAGCATTTTTTATCACGAGGATTGGTGATCTGTGGAGAACGGCTGGAAAGGATCAAGGATTTACCGAACGGTTGGTGCTTGACCAAACAGAACCCGAGATTGCGCAGCGAGTTCTCAGTGAATTAGATGCACTGTCGCTGTTTGCAGACAAAACGCTTGTTGAATTGCGCCTAAGCAAGACCACACTCGATAAGTCACTCCGAGAAGCAGTGGATCAGTGGATGCAAAACCCACCCGAGGACAAACGGCTGTTGATCAGTGGACCGAAGCTCACCAAAACTGAAACTTCAGCAAGCTGGTATCAAACACTGGATCGATCAACTGGGGTCGTTGATGCTGCTTCGATTCCCTCCTATCAATTCGGCCAATGGCTTGAGCGAGAACTCAAATCACATCAAATCATGATGGACGCAGAGGCAAAATCTGCGGTTCAAGTGCATACCGAGGGTAACCTCTTAGCGGCCGGACAAGTCATCGAAAGACTTAAACTGATTCAACCGGACTTAATCCAGGGGCCAGTTCTCTCATTGGAGCAAGTGCTCGATGTGCTCACTCAAAGCGCGCGGCACACCGTTTATGACCTGGTGGATCTCGCCTTAAAAGCCGATCTGGTGGCACTGAACCGAATGACCGATTTGCTCAAGGCCGAGGGCGTCGAAGCGATGACCGCATTATGGGCCATCTCTCGTGAGCTCGACCTTTTGTTGCAGATTCGCTATCGAATGGATCAAGGCGAGCCGGTGAACCAGGCGATCAGTTCGCTCCGGATCTGGCGCTCACGTGAAGGCCTAGTCCGTGGTGCAGTGAATCGTCTGAGTCTGATCCAACTTCGCAAACTACTCACGCTCTGTCATGATGCAGATCGAACCATCAAAGGCGCCACTCAAGAACCTGCTTGGTCCATTCTCAAAGATATTTTACTGGGTCTCGCTGGCCACCCGATGACGCGCTAGATCAAGCAACTGATCCTTGAAGTCTCGACTCAACTCATCAGCCACTTGCGCCGGCGACGCCTCTTGAACCCAATCAGACCACTGTGTGACCTGAAGACCTTCGTATCCGCAGGGATTGATACGTGAAAATGGCTCGAGATCCATCGATACGTTAACGGCTAATCCATGGTAGGACACGCCATGCCGGATTCGTAGACCCAAACTGGCAATCTTTTGATGATCGACGTAAACGCCAGGCGCATCAGTACGCGCGCAAGCTGAAACGCCATCTCGGTGTAATCGATGAATCACCAGGTTCTCAAGGAGCGTCACCAGCGAACGCACGTTCAAGGCAAAATGCTTCAACGGGATCAATGTATACAGAATCACTTGACCAGGGCCATGGTAGGTGACCTGGCCTCCTCGATCGGATTGGATCACTGGGATGTCACCCGGATTGAGAATGTGCTCAGCTTTTCCCGCTTGTCCTTGGGTGAAGACTGGAGGATGCTGCACCAACCAGATTTCCGCACGCTCGCCTTGCTTGAGTTGTTCGATGGTGGCCTGCATTTCCCGATGCGTGTGTGCATAGGGCTCAGTCCCGCGATCGAGGATGGTCACCTCGGTCATTAGAGCACCATGTGGACCCGACCGGTTGCTTTGAAATCAGCGTGTAGCGCTTTTAATTGCTCTTCACTTTCTGCCGTAATCGAGAACCGAAAGCTCTGATATTTTCCATTTTTGCTGGCCGTCACCCGCAATCCCTCAGCATCATAACCCTGACAATGCCGCGCGATGATCTCTTCAAGAATCGTGACAAATCCATCCTCTGTATCAGCAACCACTGACACGTGATAGCCATGACACGGGAATTCAATGACGGGTTTTTCAGGTTGATCACCACTAGTCATGATGCCGCAGTCTCTCGTCGTACGCAGATTGTAATGCCAAGAACGTCTCTGTCAGTTGTCCATGACCGACGGTGCCACCCGGACTGAGCTCAGTGATTGGCATCAACCCGCGAGTTGAGCTGGAGACAAATATTCCATCTGCATCCGCTAAGCTGTCGACTCGCACATTCTGTTCGATCACTGTAATACCGAGCGCTTCAGCCATCTCAAGAACCAAATGCCGGGTAATCCCAGGGAGTATCAGATCACTTAATGGTGGTGTCACAAGCGTAGTACCGCGAATCACAAAGACATTGGATGTGGAGGCTTCAGTGACGTACTCATCCCGAAACAGAATAGATTCTTGCGCACCGGATGCTTTCGCTTCTTGCATCAACAGCACGTTACCCAGCAGTGATACCGATTTAATCGAATTACGACGCCAGCGAATGTCTGGTCGGACAATTGCTGTACAGCCTCCGTAGGTTGTCACTTTGAATTCACTGATTGTCAAAAAGACAGTCGGAGCCACATCGACAGGAAATGCATGATCGCGAACGGCGGCTGCACCCCGAGTGACCTGCACGTAAATCTTGGCTGACTCCAGATTCGCTTTCTCAATTAAACGATCAACATCGTGAAATATCTGCTCAACAGAGACATCGAGTTGGATCGATGCGAGGCTCGCAGCAAGACGATGCTGGTGCAAGGATTTGGCACGGACTCGACCGTCGACACGAGCCATCACTTCGTAAACCCCATCGCCAAATAAAAATCCACGATCCATCGGCGAAATCGCCGCCTGATCAAGCGGCATTAAGGATCCATTGAGGCAGCACCAACTCACGCAAAGAGTCTCAGCACGAAGTCCATCAAACGCTTGAACAGACCACCTTCAGGAACAGCTTCAGCCACCGCAACTGGAGACTCCGCAAGGACTCGCTCACCCAGCATAATCTTCACCGTCCCAACGACGGCACCAGCCTCTAAAGGAGCATCCAAGGTGTCGGGCGCGTCCAAGGTCGCCTGAATGGCTGACTCACGGCCCAGTGGCAACGTGACATACAACGGCTCTGTCGGAGCCAGATCGACCGACTCCATTTCGCCAAACCATACTTTGCGTGCACTCTCTGGAAGCGGCTCGCCTGCGGCAAACACGGTTTTCCCACTGAAATAACGAAAGCCATATTGCAGCAATTTGGTGGTTTCTTGTTCTCGCGCTTTTTCACTGGCTGTACCCATCACCACCGAGATCAGACGAAAGCCATCGCGCTCAGCGCTCGCAACCAGACAATAACCGGCCTCTTCTGTATGTCCGGTTTTTAAACCATCAACAGTCGGATCTCGGAACAGTAGGCTGTTTCTATTCGCCTGCTTAATGCCGTTATAGGTAAAGTTTTTTTCTTCATAGATGGGATAGGTATCTGGGAAGTCTTGAATGATTCGAGCTGCCAAAATACTCAAATCTTTCGCCGTGGTGTAATGGCCTTCTTGTGGCAGGCCTGTGGCGTTTTTAAATTGTGTATTGGTCATTCCGAGACTGATTGCAGTTTGATTCATCACATCGGCAAACACGTCTTCAGATCCGGCAATATATTCAGCGACCGCCACACTGGCATCATTCCCTGACTGAATGATGATGCCACGCAGCAAATCTTCCAATCGAACCTCAGTCCCCTCACGAATAAACATCCGCGAACCGCCAGTCTTCCATGCTTTGACGCTGACAGGGACTTGATCATCAAAAGACATGCGACCTTCGGTAATCTCGCGCTCAGCGATATAAGCCGTCATCATTTTGGTCAGAGAGGCTGGGGGTAAGGGTTCTTCTGCATTATGTTCTACGAGGATTTCGCCATTGATGGCATCGACCAACAAATAGCCTGAGGCCTGAAGTTTAGGGGCGGCCGGGATCGGTGGCCCATTGCCCAACGCCTCGGTCAACGGCACGTTGGCTGCGCTGGTCATACTAAACAGACATGTCAAGGCGATCCAAACTAGACGCACTCTACTCTCCTTGTTTTCACTCTTTATTTTGCAATCAGTCGCTGCGGCGACCAACCCAGAGCAACCAGTTGCTCATAGATCGCACGCTCAATTCCTAAATCGGTGATCGGCAAGACCTGGACTCGGAACAATCCAGTGCCATTGGATTCAACCCGAACCGTAGCCTGGTCTTCCGGTACCGCACGACGAATTTGTTCCGCAACTTTCTGTGCTTGAATCTCTGTTGAAACAGCGGTCACCTGAAAGATCGCCTGAGCTGGCTTCGCGAGTGGATTTGCAATCAAGGCTGCATCTGAGGTTGGGACCGTCAAGACTTCATAACGAACCTTGGCAGTTCCTTGATCGGCAAACCCCAAGCGTTCCGCTGCCGCCCATGATAAATCAAGGACGCGATCCTCTTTGAACGGTCCACGATCGTTCACTCGAACAACTAAGGACTGATCATTCTCGACGTTGGTCACCCGAATCCAAGCCGGGATCGGCATGGTTTTGTGGGCAGCCGTAAATTGGAACATGTCAAATGGCTCACCTGATGACGTCAACTGCCCATGAAATTTCCGGCCATACCAACTCGCTGTGCCAAGCTCTGTAAATCCCGCTCCGACCGGCTCGACTCGATACGTCACACCATCGACTTCATAGCTCTCAGGATTTCCATATTGAGCCAAGGGTTCAGGTTGCGCTTTCGGCTCTGGGATCGATGCCACATCAATGGATGCAATCAGAGGAGGTCCATCGGGCACCTCCTCGGACGTCGACGCCACTTCATCAACCGATGCATCAGCACCAATCCACTGTTGAACGGAAGCACAGCCAGACGCAATGAGCAGCGGAAAGAGAAGAAACAGCCGAATCACAAAGACAACTCCTGCGCGATTTCTTCAGACAATTGAGTCACTGCCATGGCATATAAGGGTGATCGGTTATATCGTGTGATGACGTAGAAATTCTTAGTAACAGCCCAGTACTCATCCCCATTTGCGCCATGCAATCCGAGGACATCCAAGGGCAAACTAGCCCAATTGGCCGGTATTCCCGAAACACCTTTCGAGATCAATTCCTGCCCGGTCTCTTTGACTTCAATTCGCGACTCCATCCGCTCAACAAGGGATGCAGCATTGCCGACAGGGGCAGCGATTCCATAGGTGTTGTCCCAGCCATGTTCGGCCAGATAATTGGCGACCGATCCGATCGCGTCGATGGGATTATTGATCAAATCACGACGACCGTCGTTATCAAAATCGATCGCATACGCGAGATAACTGGATGGGATGAACTGACCAAAACCCATGGCTCCCGCATAGGATCCTTTTAACTCAGTTGGCTTTAAGTTTTCCTCTTGACCAAGCAAAAACAGGGACTCAAGTTCTCCTAAGAAAAACTTCGCGCGCTTCGGATAATCAAGTCCAAGCGTCGCTAAGGCATCCAGTGCCCGAAAGCTGCCTTTGTTTTTTCCGTAGTAGGTCTCCACTCCAATAATCGCAAGGATCACTTCGACCGGAACTCCGAGCTCTCTCTCCGCACGGATTAACGTCTCTTGGTGGGTCTCATAGAATCGACGCGCTGCTGTGACGCGAGCGGATTTTAAGAAAATCGGCCGATAATCTTTCCATTCTTTCTTTTCCGCGGGCCGATTCATGGCATTAATCACAGAATCCAAACGCTTCGCTTGAGACATCACTGACAGTACATCATCCCGATCTAAGCCTTTCGCCGCCAAACGATCAGCCATCGCTTTGACTTCAGCACGTTCAGCATAATTCGCCTGTGCCGTTGAGACAGTTGCCCCCAAAAGACCCAAGGCAACAGCAATGGTTTGAAAAATACGCATCATGACTCCCCTGAAAGCACACGTTTCGTTCGTTGCATCGCCATAATTAAACCAAATCCAATCAACAACGAAACAATCGAGGTTCCACCATAACTAATTAACGGCAAGGGCACACCTACCACAGGTAAAACTCCACTAACCATTCCCAAATTCACAAACACATAGACAAAAAATGTCAGCGTCACAGACCCTGATAATAAACGACCAAAATGTCCTTGTGCGCGCATCGTCAACACTAAACACCGTCCAAGGATCAGAGCATAGAGAATTAACAAGAGACTAATGCCCACAAATCCCATCTCTTCACCGATCACCGCCACGATGAAGTCTGTGTGTGATTCCGGCAAAAACTTGAGTTGCGCCTGCGTTCCTGCAGCATAGCCCTTACCAAACATGCCTCCAGACCCGAGTGCGGTCATTGCCTGAATGGTATTCCAACCAGCTCCCAAGGGGTCACTCTGCGGATCGAGTAATGTCAGTACTCGCGTTCGCTGATAGTCGCGCATCACCATCCAAAGAACGGGAAGTGAGGCAACACCAAGACCGCCCAAAATCGCCAACAGGCGCCAAGAAATCCCCGCCAAAAAAATCACAAAAAAGCCAGATCCTGCAATGATGATGCTGGTTCCCAAGTCAGGCTGTTTGGCGATGAGTGCAACCGGAATCACGATCAAGAGTGCAGCAATCGCCAGTTGAGAGATTGTGGGAGGCAACTGACGCCGAGTCAGCCACCAGGTCACCATTGCTGGTAACGCCAGCTTCATGAGTTCTGATGGCTGGAATCGGGGAAGACCCGGTAGATCAAGCCATCGCTGGGCGCCCTTAGCTCCGACACCGATCACTAAAACAGCAATCAGTAACAAGATCGCGAATGCAAAAATAAACGGCGTGACATGGACAATAATGTCGCGTCTGACCTGCGACAAAATTGCCATCACACCCAAGCCGACAACCACATGGGCGCCTTGCCGAATCACCATCGAAAGACTTTGCCCAGACGCAGAATATAAAATGATCAGCCCATACAAGGCGGTCACCAAGACAAACAGAGTCAACAACGGATCGACACCATACCGTTGGGCAAATCGTTTGGGTCGAAAGGATTCGATCTGACCGATATCAGTTGCTGTCAGCATTGCCATACCCGAGCACTTGTTGATTCATTGCCGACACATAAGTCTCATCCGGCGCGCGCTCACCTTCATTACGCTCCAGCACCCAATAATCAAAAACCTGTCTGGCAACAGGAGCGGCCGTGGTCCCGCCGGAGCCACCATTTTCAATCACCAATGCAAGGACGATGCTGGGTGAATCGGCAGGGGCAAACCCGACAAACAGCGCATGATCTCGCAAACGCTCGTCAACTTCGTTTGCGTCATATTCCTCTTCCTGAGCAATACCGACAACTTGGACGGTCCCCGTTTTTCCGGCGATCCGATAATTCAGCCCCCGAGCAGCGCCTCGAGCCGTCCCGCGCTCGCCGTGCAGCACATCTTCCATCGCGTCAATCATCCGCTCCCAGTCCATCGAGTCTCCCAAGGGAACCGGAGAGCCAGCATCAACATCCTCAAGAACGGAAAAATGGGGTTCAATAAAATTGCCGCGGCGGGCCATCGCCGTTGTTGCAGCAGCTAATTGCAAGGGTGTCGTGACCCAAAAGCCCTGCCCAATCCCCGAAATCACCGTTTCACCCAAATACCACGACTGGTTTCTCGCTTGCCGCTTCCATTCTCGACTCGGCAGGATCCCTGGGAGATCTCCCTGAATATCGCGACCCTGACGTCGACCAAAACCAAACCAACGCATGCCTTCAGACATCTGGTCTACACCCAGCCGAACTGCCATTTCATAGAAATACGTATCACAGGATTCGATCACGGCTTTCTCGATATTGACTCGGCCATGCCCCCACTTTTTCCAGTCGCGATATTTGTGATCATCGCCCGATAGCTGGAAAAAGCCGCGGTCAGAAATCTCTTTCTCCCATGTCACCGCACCGTAATGCAGGCCAACAAGACCCAGCATCGGTTTAATGGTTGATCCTGGCGGATACTGCCCCCGTAACGCACGGTTAAACAGCGGCGTATCTTGGTTGACCTGAAGCGCTGCATATTCCGCCTGACTGATGCCACCAATAAATGCATTGGCATCATAGGTGGGCGCACTAGCCAATCCAAGGATCCCGCCAGTCTGAGGATCCATTGCAACGATCGCTCCACGTCGATCACCTAAGGCTTCATACAGCTTCGCCGTCAGACCAATATCAAGATGCAATGGAATATCGGCACCGGGGACAGGATCATCTCTGTCCACCGATCGCATAATCTGACCTCTGGCACTCGTTTCAACACGCTCGACACCCACTTGCCCGAGCAATGCATCTTCGTACGCTTTTTCAACCCCGGACTTTCCAATGGTCTCAGTTCCGGCGTAGCGACTCTCTTCAATCGCTTGTAATTCATTGAGCGACAGTCGGCCCACGTATCCCAAACTGTGAGCTGTCAACCCACCGTAGGGGTAAAACCGTGTTGGCCTTGCCTCAATCTGCAATCCAGGGAATTGAAACAAATCAACAGCGATCAAGGCCGCCTCAGACTCTGAAAGATCGTCTTTCACAACCACTGGATCACGCGGGCGTCGCCGTGACTTCAGATTCTTGGCGAACCGCTCGGCATCTCCATCTGTAAACTCGATGCGTGAACGCACTTCTGAGACCATCACATCAATATCATCCACTTCTTCCGGCACCAGAAGCAGCTGAAGATTCGGGCGGTTCTCAGCCAGAATCAGTCCATTGCGGTCCACAATTAATCCGCGCGCGGGACTGACGGGAAGCGTTTGCAGTCGATTCGCCTCAGAGGCTGTTTGGAAACGTTCGGTTTCAATCAACTGGAGCCAGATCAGACGGACCACGAGCAGGATCAAAAGACAGGCACCACCGATTGCCGCCACCATCAACCGGTTTTGAATCAAATGTTTTTCACGAACACCGGTGGAAAGCTCCAACCTTAACTCCTGTGATAAGGGTGTCCCTGGCGGACACTATCGGCTCGATACAACTGCTCGATGACAATCACTCGAGCAAGCGGATGCGGAAAGACCAAGTTCGAAAGACTCCACTGCACGTCTGCGCGAGCACGCACATCATCGCACCACCCATCGGCTCCGCCTATAGCAAAGACCAAAGATCGGCCTGATAGTTCCCACTGAGTCAGCTGATCGGCCAGCTCAGTCGTGGAATATGATCGCCCTCGTTCATCTAAAAGAATCAAAAAATCATGACTTTTGAGTCGATCAAAGAGTCGCTTGCGGTGCTCCTCTCGCGCGTCGGCGCCGGTTTTTTTAGAGGCGGTGATCTCTTCGACCACCAATTGAAATTGATGACGAAATCGAGGCAGATACTCAGCGCAGCCATCCTGGACCCAAGATGGCATTTTTTGCCCAACAGCCAACAACCTGACATCCGCCATTAATGCGCGCTTTCCTCGTCAGCACCACGACCACGTCGCTCCCACAAGCGTTCGAGGTCATAAAATTCACGAATGGGTGGTTGCATGACGTGAAGAACCACAGAGTCAAAATCGACCAAGACCCATTCGGCAGCGTCTGCACCTTCACTTCCGAGTGCTCCGACACCGTGTTTGGCTTTCATCTCTTGAGCGACATGATCCGCAAGGGATTTAACATGTCGGCTTGAGGTCCCACTGGCAATCACCAGAAAGTCGGTCACCGATGTTTGTCCGCGCACATCAACAATTCGAATATCGAGCGCTTTGAGGTCTTCTAACGCATCCACAATGAAGCGTGTTAGGTCAGTATCTTCAGTCATTCAGTATCCTGATACAAATGGTTGCTGCCAATATAGTCGGCAATGGTTGGGGGGATCGGTAGTTGCGATGTGCCGCGAGCGATCAGCTCACGAACAGCGGTCGAAGAGACCGGTATTTCTGGGGTATCCAAGCGATAGAGTCGACCAGAAGGCACTTCGGACAAATCGATCGCGCGATTGACCTCAACCATCTGACTCAACAAACCAGGGATTTCAATTCGCTCACCGGCACGCTTGAGAACACAAAGATGGCACAGTGACGGAAGTTTGTCTGGTTGATACCAGGACTCAAGACTGCGCACAGCATCCGCCCCTAAGGCCAAAACGATCGGCTCCTGTTCACCATAGATCGCACGCAGTGAACACAGCGTGTCAACGGTATAGCTCGGACCATCACGACCAAGCTCGATCGGGTCTACCGTCACACCAGAAATCTCATCCATAGCCAGTTTCAGCATCGCCAAACGATGCGCTGATGACACCCGACTGCTTCGATGTGGGGGCTGACGATTGGGAATCACACGAATCGTCGCATCTGGAAATGCATCTCTCAATGACATCGCCATCGCGACATGACCGTTATGAACAGGATCAAAGGTTCCGCCAAATAGAACCTGCACTAAGCGCGCACCTGACCATCTCCGAAGACGATCCATTTTTGATTGGTCAGTCCCTCAAGACCAACCGGTCCGCGAACATGAATTCGGTCTGTTGAAATTCCAATTTCAGCTCCAAGCCCGTATTCAAATCCGTCGGCAAACCGGGTTGAGGCATTGGCAATCACTGAGGCCGAATCAACCGCTCGCATGAACTGACGAACCGTCGTGTAATTGGTAGAAACAATGGCGTCGGTGTGATGGGACCCATAGGTGTTAATGTGCACAATCGCTTCATCAACCGATGCAACCACCTTGATTGCAACGATCGGTCCTAAATACTCTTCGTACCAGTCCGACTCACTCGCCACTTTCGCTTCTGGCAACATCGCGCAGACGCGGTCGCATCCTCGTATCTCAACCGAATGCGGGGCTAAGGTCTGCTGCAATAATGGCAACACGGTCGGCGCGACATCTTCGTGGATCAGAAATGACTCAGCTGCGTTACACACGCCATAGCGATGTGTTTTGGCATTTTCGAGAATCTGCAGTGCCTGCTGTAAGTCACTTTCGGCGTCGACATAGACATGACAGTTCCCATCGAGATGTTTGATGACTGGAACCCGAGCATCCGTTGAGATGCGTTCAATCAATCCTTTACCACCGCGCGGAATGATCACATCGCACATTGGAGCATCACCACCGATCATTGCACCAACGAAATCACGATCAGCCGTTGGCGCAACCTGGACACAAGCCGCAGGCAAACCAACTGCCTGAAGACCTGTCGTAATACAGGCAGCAATCGCTTGATTGGAATGAAAGGCCTCACTACCGCCTCTCAACACACAGGCGTTGCCTGATTTCAAACACAAGGCAGCAGCGTCGATGGTGACATTCGGGCGGGACTCGTAGATGATACCGATCACGCCCAATGGCTGTCGCATCAAACCCACTTCGATTCCAGAGGGTCTGCGCGCCATTCGAGAAATTTCACCAACTGGATCGGGAAGGGCGATAATGTGCTCAACACCCTCAATCATGCCACCGATTCGGGCGTCGTTGAGCTCGAGCCGATCAAGAAGTGCTGCATCGAGACCCTGATTCCGACCAGCATCGAGGTCCTTGAGATTCGCTTGAAGAATGCTCAATCGTGAAGCGGCCATCGCTTCCTTGATCGCCAAGAGAGCTGAATTCTTGGTCTGTGTCGAGGCGGTTGCTATGACTGCTCGCGCTGACTTGGCTTGTTCAGCCACTGCTTGGTAATCCATCTTCACCCCACTACGTTGGCGAGATTATACCGTGGGTTCAACTCGGAAATCAGGCGCCACGGCCTTGAATTTGCAGTTTTGTGACTTCCACTTCCAATTCACTGAGGCGATTGATCGGATTCTGCATCTCAAAAAACGACTGCTTCACCTCATTATCCAAAGGCAACAATTCGGTCAAGCGAGCACCAACCTCACTGGCATCGGTGTAATCAATCTCACTGTAGAGCCCTCGCACGGCAGGATGCACTTGCAAACTTTTCAATAACTCGACCAGACCGAGATGCTCGACGGGAACTTCTCCAGTCGACTCTAAGGGAAGGTCGGCGGAATCAGCCAACCAAAGGCCATCGTCGCGTTGACGCGGATTAAACAATTGTTGTTTCCGCTCTCCGACCGCAAGAATTCCCAACAGCCCATTACTCAGCTGATCGAAATCGCGAATCGATACTTCACAACCCAAGTCTGCAAAACCCTCAGCACGCGACATCGTGACAATAAAATGCTCACCATCTCGCATGCATTGACCCACCATATCCAAATAGCGCGCCTCAAAAATTTGAAGCGGTAGACGCCCGCCTGGAAATAACACCAGGGGCAATGGAAATAGCGGTTTGGTCACAGCAACCTCAGGTTGAATGGATTCAAAGATCATGCTGTTTACAGTGTGGTCCCTTGCAATTTTTTCAACGGACTCTCACATGTTCCACGACGCGAGCTTGGATCCCGGAAAAACCCCCGTTCGACATAAAGATCATCTGACCGCTGGTTTGTTTCGACAATTGCTGCTCAAGCGCTGTCAGATCATGAACCACGACAGATGAACCCTGTTCGCGTTCAAGGATCTGCACATCCCAAGAGACATCGTCTGGCAACACCCAATAGACCTGATCGGCACCAGCGACAGCGTCAAGGAGCGCCTTGCCATGAATGCCCGCTTTCATGGTGTTGGACCGGAGTTCAATCACCGCTGTCAGAGGGCGCTGGGGTTCTTCACTCAGTGCTTCGAGGGTCGTTTCGATGGCGGTCGGGTGATGCGCAAAATCATCCCACACTTTGAGTACTCCGTTATCGAACAGGAGATTCAAGCGACGCGCCACTCCTTGAAATTCAGACAACGCCAAGAAGCCTGCATCGGTCGGCACATCAGCGGCATGCGCCATCGCCACAGCGAGCTCTGCATTCTGTGCATTGTGCTTGCCGCGCATTGGCCATTGAACAGAGAGATCCCAATCGTCAGACACTAATCGGTCCCGTTCGGCTCTCAATCGCACAGACGTACCCTGACCAATGCGGAGCTCTCTGGACCAACATCCTCGAGCCAACACTCGATCAATCGCATCGACCCCCGCTCGACTGACGACAAATCCCTGACTCGGCACACGGCGGATGGCATGGTGGAACTGAGTTTCGATCGCTGAGAGATCAGAAAAAATATCTGCGTGATCAAATTCCAGGTTATTGATCCCGAAAATATCCGGATGGTAATGCACAAATTTTGAGCGCTTGTCGAAAAAGGCCGTATCGTACTCATCTGCTTCCACGACAAACCATTGGCCACCACCAAGCCGCGCGGAAACCCCGAAGTTCTGCGGCACCCCACCCACTAAAAATCCAGGGTTCATCCCTTGAGATTCCAAGATCCATGCAAGCATGCTTGTTGTTGTGGTTTTTCCATGGGTTCCCGAGACAGCAAGGACAGTCATCCCTTCAGTCAAGCGCCCCAATAATTCAGGACCAGAGATGAATGGGATCTTGCCATCGAGCACTGCTTCAACTTCAACATTTCCTCGTGACATGGCATTTCCAACCACCACAAGATCCAAGTCTTCGCGAAGGACGCTCGGATCGTAGCCTTCATGCAGGACGATTCCCGCCTGTCGAAGCTGGTCCGACATCGGTGGATACACATGTTGGTCGGAACCGGTGACTTCCCAGCCTTTCTGGCGACAGAGTTGGGCCAAGCCACCCATGAAGGTGCCGCAAATACCGATGATATGGATTTTCAAAGCGAGCTCTCTGAGACAACAAATGTCGTATGGTGTCATCGTGAGGCGCAAACGGCAATTTCGGGGACCTTGTACCATTTCACGATAGCGATCACGGCTCGTATCGGTTGAAATAGAGAACAAAGCACCGGACACTTGCGCCCGCGAATGCTTCCATTTATCTGTTAACCATCTGAGGACCCTATGAGCTTCAACGATATTCCTGCGGGAAAGGACATCCCGAACGACATCTATGTCGCGATCGAAATTCCAGCGAACTCGAGCCCAATCAAGTACGAAATTGAAAAGGAATTCGACGCCATTTTTGTCGATCGCTTCATGGCGACCCCTATGTTCTACCCAGCGAACTACGGCTATGTTCCGAATACACTGGCTGACGATGGCGATCCACTCGACGTCTTGGTTGTCACGCCCTATCCAGTCCAGCCAGGCTCAATCATTCGCGCCCGTCCCATTGGGATTCTCGACATGAGCGATGAAGCAGGCCGCGACTCCAAAGTCCTCGCTGTTCCCCATGACAAGCTCACAACGCTCTACAAAGACGTCAAAGAGCCTCAGGACTTAGGCTCGCTGTTGCTTGATCAAATCGCGCATTTCTTTGAGAACTATAAAGATCTCGAAGCCGGCAAGTGGGTCAAAGTCGACGGCTGGCGAGGATCCGATGCAGCCCGCGACGCAGTCATCGCGTCGGTCGAAGCCGCGAAAAAGTAATCAGCCTTGAACCAGCAGTGCACGCAGATCAGAAATGGCTGCGTGCGCTCTGGAGATATAACTTGCCATCACCAGTGAATGGTTGGCAAAAATCCCAAACCCCGATCCATTCAAAATCATCGGCGACCAAACCGTCTGTTGCGTTGCCTCTAATTCGCGGATGACTTGCTTGAGTGACACCCGTGCGTTTTTATTTTCGAGAACTGACCCAAAATCGGCTTCAATAGCACGCAGAATATGCAAGAGTGCCCAGGCCGATCCACGCGCCTCAAAAAACACGTCATCGATTTCCATCCAAGGCGTTTTCACAATCCGCTCAGACACATCCATGGTTGATTGATTCGCTGCTGGATCACCCGCTAAATCCGTATTAAATCGCGCCTGACCGACACTGGCTGAGAGTCGCTGGCTGAGGGAGCCAAGCCGGGTTTCAACATCAGCCAAATAATTTTTTAGGTTGTCAGCACGTGCATACAGCTGCGCATTCTCGCCAGGAGTGGCGAGTCGACGTTGATAGGACTTCAAGGACGTGACCGCTTTCTGATAGCTGGACTCAGCCGATGGGAACCATTTGCCACTGTCATAATTTAACGCAGGTTCAGCAACAACGAGGTCTGCATCCTCCGTGGATTGCGATTGACTGCGCGACAAATCTTTCCGTAGCGACCGCGCAAGATCTCTAGCCTGAACCAAAGCGCCAAATTCCCAGTTGGGCATGTTGTCAAGCCACAAACCCGGAGGCGTCACATCGTTCGACAAATACCCGCCCGGCTTTTCTAACAACGTTTCTGTGATGAAAATTAACGCGCCAACGGTCGCGTTCCCGATTGTCACGTTTTGGTCCGCCGGCGCTGTCGTCGTCAGCACGTCATCAACCGACCGCTGCTCTGGCGGCTGACTCCAATGAATCCCCAACAGGACCGCTCCCAATAAGTAAAGAACACAAGCGCCCAATCCAGCTGCCGCCCATGTGGATTGGCGCCCAAGACTTGCGAGACGAGTTTTCAACGATTCCAGCATGCTTAATCCGTTTCTCTTCAATTGGAACAGGGAGTATCATGGACCAATATGACAACCGGAGGATTCCAGTGCAACGCGTGATCCCAAGTTTTATTGCAGGAGCTTGTTTTTTAGCGTCGGCATGCGCGCAGGCTCAAGGCTCGTTTGGATCCAGTTTCGGAACGCCAGAGCTGTTGCCGCCTGAACAAGCATTTGTCGTGTCGCAACCCGAAGCAGATGTGATTGTCATCACCATCGCTGAGGGAACCTATCTCTATGACGAACGCACCATGGTGCAAAATGATTCTGGGGACATCCTGAAAACCCAGCGCTCTGAATCGACAATGTACGATGACCCACTGTTCGGCCCAACACCAATTCACAAAAAAGCGTTGCGCATGAAAGTATCAGAGGCACCCAATTTGATGGTCCTGACTTATCAAGGGTGTGCTGATATCGGTTTTTGCTACCCTCCACAACAAACAGAACTGTCATTTTCGCGTTAAATCACGCAAAATAGCCGCACGTTTCACGAATTTGTGGTGATTTTATGTCCAAGGTGCTGGTGCTTAACGGCCCAAATCTGAATCTACTCGGACGACGCGAGCCCGACGTCTATGGCGCAACGACCCTGGATCAACTCGCACAAATGCTCCAGGATGCGGCGCCAACAGCCATGCAGCTCGAGTTCTTCCAGAGCAATCACGAAGGCGCCATGATTGACCGAATTCATCAACTGATGGATCAGCCGATCGATGGCATTGTAATCAATCCAGGAGCCTGGACTCACACCAGCGTCGCGATTCGTGATGCGCTGAGTGCAATCAAAACACCGATCGTTGAAGTTCACATTTCAAATATCCATGCTCGTGAAACGTTTCGGCATCACTCCTACTTTTCCGATATCGCGATTGCTGTCATTGCAGGTTGCGGTATGCAGGGCTATCTCTTCGCCCTTCAAACACTAGATCAACAAGTTAAAGGTTAAGACTCAGATTATGGATATTCGCAAAATCAAAAAACTGATCGAACTGTTACACGATACCGATGTTGCAGAAATCGAGATTTCTGAAGGCGAAGAAAGTGTGCGGATTACCCGCGGAAGCACCAATCAAGTCGTGGTCCAAAGTCCGCAACTGAGTGCGCCACAACCGATGGTGACGACGCAACCTGCGACACCAACAGCCACTGAAGATTCACCCAAAGCAACAGCCACCCCAGCCGGTCATCAAGTCAAATCACCAATGGTTGGCACCTTCTATCGTTCTCCTTCACCGGATGCGGCTGCGTTCATTGAAGTCGGTAGCGAAGTCAAGCAAGGCGATACGCTCTGTATTGTCGAAGCCATGAAAATGATGAATCCAATTGAAGCGGATGCCTCTGGAAAAGTCTTAGCGATTCTGGTTGACGATAGTGATCCTGTCGAATTCGATCAGCCTCTGGTCGTGATTGGATAATTCGATGTTTGAAAAAATCGTCATAGCCAACCGAGGCGAGATCGCGCTCCGCATTTTACGAGCTTGCCGTCTACTGGGGATTCGGACCGTTGCTGTTCACTCCTTGTGTGACCGCGACTTAAAGCATGTGAGACTTGCTGATGAAACCGTTTGCATTGGCCCAAACCCCTCTAATCAAAGCTATCTCAACATCCCCGCGATCATCGCCGCAGCTGAAATCACCGATGCACAGGCAATCCACCCTGGATACGGGTTTTTAGCTGAGAACGCAGACTTTGCCGAACGTGTCGAAGAGTCAGGCTTCACCTTTATCGGACCCTCAGCGGCAACCATCCGACTCATGGGAAACAAAGTCGCGGCGATTGAAGCGATGCAAGCAGCCAACGTTCCGACGGTGCCAGGCTCCAACGGACCCTTAGGTGAAGACGATGACAAGAACCTCACCATCGCTCAATCCATTGGCTATCCCGTCATCGTGAAAGCTGCTGCTGGCGGCGGCGGTCGAGGCATGCGTGTGGTTCACACAGAATCGAATCTCTTGAGTTCGATTCAAATCACCAAATCAGAAGCCAAGGCAGCATTCGGTGACGCCACCGTCTATCTTGAAAAATTTCTCGAAAAACCTCGACATGTGGAAGTTCAGATTCTTGCCGACAAACATGGTCATGCAGTCCACTTATACGACCGGGATTGTTCGCTACAACGCCGTCACCAAAAGGTGTTGGAAGAGGCGCCGGCGCCGGGTATTGACCCAGAAGCACGAGCGCAAGTTCTAGAAGCCTGTGTTACTGCTTGCAAGAACATGGGCTATGTGGGCGCCGGAACCTTTGAGTTTTTGTACGAAGATGGTCGCTTTTACTTCATCGAAATGAACACGCGCGTTCAGGTCGAGCATCCAGTGAGCGAGATGGTCACTGGCGTTGATGTGATCCGCGAGCAAATTTCGGTAGCCGCTGGCAATCCTTTGTCCGTTTCTCAGGATCAAATTCAACTGAATGGTCATGCCATCGAATGCCGAATCAATGCCGAGAACCCAGAGACATTTTTGCCGAGTCCGGGACTGATTTCTCGCTACCACCCACCAGGTGGACCAGGGGTGAGAGTCGACTCGCACATTTACTCAGGCTACACCGTCCCGCCCTATTACGATTCGATGATCGCAAAATTCATCACCCATGGGGCAACCCGAGAAGAAGCGCTTAAACGCATGGAAATCGCGTTGTCTGAATCCTTAATCGACGGCATTCAAACCAATATTCCACTGCAACGAGACATCGTCACGGATGCCACATTCTTAAGTGGTCCTGTCAGCATTCACTATCTCGAGAAAAAGCTAGGCCTGTCATGACGGGCTTTCGGCAAGTCTCTGTTCTTGCTGCTGGCAACCAAGTCGAGCTCCTTGAGGAGCTCTTATTTTTGGCGGATGCTCAAGCCGTCACTCTTGTTGATCATGGCGATGCCCCAATTTTTGAACCTCCACTTGGTAGCCACCCTGTGTGGCCGCAGACCCAAGTGCAGGCGCTGTTTTATGACGAACGCCCCGAATCGGAAATCCTGTCTGATCTGGCAACCTATTTCCAACGCGCGAATCTCCTGATCGAACTACCAAGCCATCTCACCATCGTTCCGGACCAAGATTGGGTTCGGATCTCTCTCGACCAATTCCAGCCGATCCACATTGGGAAATTTTGGGTGAAACCCTCGTGGAACGAGGATCCGATTCCAGAGGGACTGACAACGCTGAATTTAGACCCGGGCCTTGCGTTCGGCACCGGCATGCATCCCACCACGCAACTGTGTTTGGAATGGTTAAGCAATCATCAGTTGTCGGGTAAGACGGTCATGGATTTTGGTTGCGGGTCTGGAATTTTAGCCGTCGCAGCAGGCTGCATGGGGGCCAGCCAGGTCACTGGACTCGATATCGATCCCCAAGCGCTCATCGCGACCTCTCATAATGCGAGTTTGAACCAACTGCCCGTCCAAACGTTATTAGCGGAAGACACTCCAAGCCAGCCATTTGATGTGGTGGTCGCCAATATCCTCGCAAATCCCCTGATCGAACTCTCTGCGACCTTGACGGGTTTAACACAACCTGGCGGGCACATCGTGATGGCCGGTCTCTTAGATGAACAAGCAGACCAAGTCAAAGCCGCCTATCCATCAATCCTGTTTGACCAAGATGTCTCAAAAGATGGGTGGACACGCTTATCGGGCAGACGGCCGGAGTAAATCCATGCAGATCGGGCCACATCAAATTGATAATCCCGTGTGGCTCGCCCCAATGGCTGGAGTCACCGATCGGCCGGTCCGCGTTCTCTGTCGGTCACTCGGTGCCGGTATGGCGATTTCTGAGATGGTCCACTCCGACGTCAGTCTTTGGGGAAGCCAAAAAAGTGATCGACGACTCGATATCGAGAACGAACCTGGCCCCATCAGCGTGCAGATCGCAGGGTATGATCCAGCGATGATGGCAAATGCAGCGCGAGCCAATGAAGAACGTGGTGCGGACATCATTGATATCAACCTCGGCTGTCCAGCCAAAAAGGTCCTCAAAAAAGCAGCCGGATCCGCCTTAATGCGCGACGAAGCTTTGGTTGCTGAGATTTTTCGGCAGGTCGTGAAGTCCGTAGACATCCCGGTCACAGTCAAAATGCGCACAGGCTGGGATCACCTGTCTAAAAATGGACCTCGGATTGCCAAAATGGCGCAAGATCTTGGGCTGCAGGCAGTCACCATGCATGGACGAACCCGTTGCGATATGTATCGGGGTGACGCGGAATACGACACCATCTGCCAAACTCGTGATGCCATCCAAATCCCTCTAATTGCCAATGGAGACATCACATCGACAGATAAAGCACGACAAGTCCTCGATGCAACAGGTGCTGACGCAGTGATGATTGGCCGCGGAACTCAAGGCGACCCCTGGCTTCCAGGAATCATTGCAGCCGAGCTCAACCAGCAGGTCCGAACGCATCCAAGCATCGACGAGCAAATTCAGGTGATGGCAGATCTGATCCGTGAAATCCAGTTGTTTTATGGAGAGCGCACGGGCGTCAAGATGGCGAGAAAGCACATACAATGGTTCTTAAAACGATTTGCAAATGGTGCCCAAGCATGGTCAAAATTACATCCTCTTGTTGATCCTGACGATCAGTATCAACAATTTAAAGAATTAATAGACGGAGGAGGACTCCGCGATGGGACTGAAAGAGCTGGTCAGACAGCAGATTGACCAATACTTCGACGAATTGGATGGTGAGATGCCACAGGATCTTTATGACCTCGTGGTTGGCCAAGTCGAACACGCACTCTTGGAAGCTGCGCTCGCGCAAAGCAACAATAATCAATCCAAGGCAGCGGAGATGCTAGGCATTAGTCGAGGGACGCTGCGAACACGAATGAAACTCTTCGGACTGCTCTCCTAGAGCGCCTCAGACACTGGTATACTTGCCGCCTTTTTTTAAGGAGGTCTTCCAAGGATGCCAGACACCGCCGTGATTCAGGTGCGCCGAGCACTTCTCAGTGTTTCCGACAAAACAGGGTTAATCGACTTTGCTCGAGGTCTCCACGACCTAGGGGTTGAGTTAGTTTCCACCGGCGGCACCTTCCGAGCCCTCAATGAAGCGGGCCTTCCTGCGATCGAGGTCTCATCGGTGACCGCATTTCCCGAAATGATGGATGGCCGGGTGAAGACACTGCATCCAAAGATCCATGGCGGCATCCTAGGGCGTCGAGATGTCGATCAGCAAGTGATGGAAGAGCACGGGATTGAAGCGATCGATCTTGTCTGCGTGAACCTCTACCCCTTTAAAGAAACCATCGCAAACCCAGAAAAAACGCACGATGACGCGATTGAGAACATCGATATTGGTGGACCTGCGATGGTTCGGTCTGCAGCCAAAAATCATCAATTTGTCGGGATCGTGACCTCACCACACCAATATGCAATGGTTCTTGGCGAACTGGCTGATGGCGGCCTATCGTTCTCGACTCGTCAGCAGTTAGCAACAGCAGCCTTTCAGCATACCGCCGAATATGATGGAGCGATCGCAAATTACTTAGGCCGAGATACCGATACCCCGCAGTATCCGGACAAGCTATTCCTGAACTTTGAGCGTGCATCAGTCCTCCGGTATGGCGAGAATCCGCATCAATCGGCAGCCTTCTATCGCGATCCGAACGTCACGGGTTCATCGGTTGGCGCATCAGAACAACTCGCAGGAAAAGCACTCTCCTTCAATAACATCGCGGATACCCATGCCGCACTTGAATGTGTTCGTCAGTTTGACGCGCCGGCATGCGTCATTGTCAAACATGCCAATCCCTGTGGCGTTGCCCTGGAATCATCCATCCTTAAAGCTTATGAAAAAGCATTTGCGACCGACCCAACAAGTGCATTTGGAGGAATCATCGCATTCAATCGGGCGCTTGATGCAGCAACTGCCAGTCACATTCTCGAGCGACAGTTTGTCGAAGTCATCATTGCGCCTGGTGTTGAACAGGGGGTGATTGAATTGTTTGAGAAAAAACCATCGGTTCGCTTACTGGTCGTCGGCGCCTTGGATCAAACACCGACACAACTCGACTATCGCCGCGTACAAGGTGGACTGCTCATCCAAGAGACAGATACCGGATCTAGAACCGCGTTAGAGTTGACTTGCGTCACAGAGAAGCAACCGTCCAGTGAGCAAATGACGGATTTGTTATTTGCTTGGAAAGTCGCAAAATTTGTGAAGTCAAATGCCATCATTTACGCCCGGAACAAACAAACCATTGGTGTGGGAGCCGGTCAAATGAGCCGCATCTATTCCGCACGGATCGCCGCCATCAAGGCTCAGGACGCACAGCTTGAGGTCGCCGGAAGCGTGATGGCATCCGATGCATTTTTTCCGTTCCGAGACGGCATCGATGCCGCAGCAGAGGCGGGGATTGCCGCCGTGATTCAGCCAGGCGGATCGATCCGAGATGACGAGGTCATTGCTGCTGCCAACGAACATGGTATCGCGATGGTCTTCACAGGTATGCGACACTTCCGACATTAAGGATTCACCATGAAAGTTTTCGTCATTGGCGGCGGTGGCCGCGAACATGCTCTCGCTTGGAAGCTCGCTCAGTCATCAAGAGTTACCGAAGTTTTTGTGGCGCCAGGCAATGCTGGCACCGCATTAGAAGACAAAGTCACGAATATCGACCTGTCAGTCGATGATTTGGATGGATTGCTTGCCTTTGCAGAGTCACAAGCGATCGACTTCACCGTGGTTGGCCCTGAAGCACCGCTGGTGAACGGCGTGGTCGATCGCTTTGAAGCGAAAGGATTGCGCTGTTTCGGGCCACGTGCAGACTGCGCTCAACTTGAGGGATCCAAAGCCTTCACCAAAGATTTCCTCGAGCGTCACAACATTCCGACGGCAGCCTATGGAACCTTTACCGATGTGGCAGAAGCCTGCGCATATCTCGATCAGGTGGGCGCACCGATCGTTGTCAAAGCGGACGGACTCGCTGCTGGCAAGGGTGTCATTTTAGCCGAGACCCTTGATGTCGCCAAAGACGCTGTTCGTGACATGCTCCAAGGCAATCAATTTGGGCAAGCGGGCAGCCGCGTTGTGATCGAAGAGTTCTTAACCGGTGAAGAAGCCAGCTTCATTGTGATGGTGGATGGGACCGACGTCTTACCGTTGGCTTCCTCTCAAGATCACAAAGCGGCTTATGACGGTGATACCGGACCCAATACCGGAGGTATGGGTGCTTATTCACCAGCGCCGGTTGTCGATCAAGGCTGTCATAACCGGATCATGGCTGAAGTGATTCAACCAACGATTCATGGTCTGGCAACCGATGGCTTAAGATATCGGGGGTTTCTCTATGCTGGAATCATGGTGACCGCAGATGGCACACCCAAAGTGCTCGAATTCAACTGTCGATTTGGCGACCCTGAAACACAGCCGATCTTATTCCGTTTAAAAAGTGATTTACTCGATCTGATTGAAGCCGCCTGTCATGGAAGACTTGGTGATGAAATCGCATTATGGGATTCACGAGCTGCGCTTGGCGTAGTGATGGCAGCACCGGGATATCCGGGCGACTATCCCAAAGGTGCACCGATCACTCTGGGACAAGAGATTGATGGCAGTAAGGTCTTTCATGCAGGAACGACGATGGCTGATGACGATGTCGTGACCGCTGGTGGTCGAGTACTTTGCGTAACAGCCTTAGGCTCCGGAGTCACCGAAGCTCAGGCACGCGCTTATGAACGCCTGCGATCAGTGACGTTCGAGGGCGCCGAATATCGGACCGATATTGGTTATCGAGCGGTCGAACGCGAAGCGACCTAATCCACCGAATAAGCGATCACTCCACTGAGGCTCATTCCCTGTGGAGTGATGTTGGCACTCACTGCCTGAATGTGAACTCCAGCCGCCTTCGCGTCGCGACAGGCAACTGCAAAATCGCTATCCAACTCTCGATGGGGAGCCACAGAGCGAATCCCTGTATGCATGGCAACCCAGAGTAGATGTGTCTCTATCCCTGTTTGCGCCAGCTCCGTGAGTAAACGGACATGTTGAGTCGCGCGTGCTGACGGTGCATCAGGGAATAGTCCCCGGCCTCCCTCGGTACACAAGGTGACAGATTTGATTTCCACATACGCCGGCTGACCTTCGCGTGATAGCTCAAGATCGAAGCGATGGGCTCCAACGCGAGGCTCTCGACGCACCAGCGAGGCATGCTGAATCCAGATTGATAAATCAGACAAGGCGACCAACTCGTTGGCACGTGCCGTGTTGACGCAAGCCAGACCCCAAGAGGTTTCAACCAGCTCCCAGGCATAGTCAAGTTTGCGGCCCGGAGGCTGGCGACGGATCCAAACAGGTGCGCCTTCGCTTAAAAGGCCTGTCATCCGTCCTGTGTTCGCACAGTGTGCAGTGACAACTCCGGCATCCGTCTCAATGTCTGCGAAAAAGCGCTTGTATCGCTTGATCAATCGCCCTGGGATCAGTGGCTCTGCATAGTCAACCACCAATAAAGTCCGCCATTCGTTGCATGGCTTCCTCAAGCCGAGCGATCGGCTGTGTGTATGCGATTCGGATCCATGTCGGTGGAAGCGTCCCGGAAAAATCGACGCCAGGCGTGATGGCAACACCGGTCTGACGGATGAGATCCGTACAAAATTGCTGACTGTTTTGCGTCACATTGGACGCATCCACAAATACGTAAAATGCGCCATCGGGATCGGCTGCGATCTGAAAACCCATCGCTTCCAGTCGAGGAATCAATAGATCTCGACGCGCTTGAAGCTCAATTCGATGGGCTTCGGCTGCGCGCATCGCATCTGGCTCAAAGCATGCGAGCGCCGCTTCTTGGGCAAAGGAAGGCGCGCAGATGAAGAGATGCTGCGCCAGCCGTTGTGTTGCCTCAAGCGCATAGTCAGGGATCACCATCCAACCCAACCGCCAACCTGTCATATTGAAATACTTGGAAAAGCTTCCGATAACAAAGTGCTCATCGGAGAACGCGAGACTACTCTGCAAATCCTGTGTGAACGCCAGATTTTGATAAATTTCGTCGACGATTAAGTGACGCCGAGTGTTTCGACACCATTGAATCATTCGCTCCAATTCAATCGCTGGCACAGCTTGTCCAGTCGGGTTCGCTGGATGTGCCAACATCAACGAACGATCACGCTCAGTCGCCATGTCCTCGAGCTGCGCGGCCCTTGGCTGAAATTGAGTCGATGCGTTCGTCGGTATCCAATGAACGACTCCACCGACTGCTTCAACAAATCGAGGGTTACATGGATATGCTGGATCTGCCATCAACACCGCATCACCGGGGTTCGTCGTGGCTGCTGCCGACAACAGTAATCCACCAGAGGCGCCGACTGTGATTTGAATGCGACTTGCGGGAACATTCAAACCTTGACCTTGATACCATCGAGACAGGGCGTCGCGTAATGGCTGGATCCCGCGGGCATCGGTGTATCGTGTTTTTCCAGCATGTAATGCAGCACAAGCCCGCTCAATGACTGATGGGGACGTTGGGAAATCAGGCTCACCGACCTCCAGATGAATGACATCGACGCCACTCGCTTCAAGCGCCTCGGCAATTCGTACAATCTCCATCACATGGAAGGGCGGGATGGCTTGAAGCCTGTCCGCGAGCTTCGGTCCGTCAATTCGTCTCAATCTGTTCTCCCGTTGAAAGAAGGTGGTACAGTCCTCAATGTTCTGATATTTTCCCGCGTCAGATTTGATAGTGTGGAGTTTCGCCGACGATGGCAACGAAAAAACAAGAATCACTCCTAGGATACGTTGAACCGTATCAGGCGTCGAAAGACGAAGAGTACATGGGTGAAGCGATGCGCGCGCATTTCGTCAAGATCCTCGAGCAGTGGAAGCGGAATCTGATGGAAGAAGTGGATCGCACGGTATCGCATATGAAGGAAGAAGCGGCAAATTTCGCTGATCCTGCGGATCGGGCAACTCAGGAAGAAGAGTTCAGCCTAGAACTCAGAACCAGAGATCGTGAACGTAAGCTGATCAAGAAAATCGACAAAACCCTTGAGGCAATCGAGAGCGATGATTATGGGTTTTGCGAAACCTGTGGCGTCGAGATCGGTCTACGTCGACTGGAAGCACGCCCGACAGCCACGCAATGCGTTGACTGCAAGACGCTTGACGAGTTGCGCGAAAAGCAAACAGGCGCTTAATCCTTGACAGACTACCGCGGCCGTTTCGCACCGTCAGCGACCGGCCCGTTGCACTTGGGGTCCATCTTAGCGGCCCTGTTGAGTTTCCTGCACGCCAAACATCATCAGGGCCAATGGCTGATACGCATCGATGATCTTGACCAGACACGCTGCAAACCGATGTATACCGACGAAATCCTTCGCTGTCTTGAGGCCTTTGCTCTGGAGCCCGACGTTGCCGTCGTTTACCAACATCATCGGCTCGCGGCATATCAAGCAGCGTTCGATGACCTGAAGGATTTAGGGCTACTTTACAGCTGTCATTGCTCACGGAAATCATTACCCCGCGGTCCGTATCCCGGATTCTGCGCTCACCGGTTGGGACAGCCGCTGGATGAGCAGTGGGCTATTCGCATGGATACCACTGATCTTGACCCATGCGTTGACGATCTCCTTCTCGGTGCACAACACACAGAGCGGCCTGGCGACTTGATTGTCAGACGGCGAGACGGTTTATTTGCCTATCAGTTGGCTTGTGCTGTGGATGAGCATCTCGATCAAGTGACTCACGTGATCCGCGGCATTGATCTTCTCGAGTCAACGCCCATGCAACGGCTCATTGCCAGCAAACTCAACTATCACCGACCATCTTATGGGCACTTCCCTGTGATCGTCGGCCAGGATGGCGCTAAGCTATCAAAGCAGACATTCGCAGAATCGGTGGATTGGTCTGCTCCGGGAAAAACCTATGCGACGCTAGCGCGACTGCTGTTACTAACCGACACACCAGCTCCTGAAGAAGCCGCCATGGTCTGGCGAGAGTATTTTGAATCTCTCAATCATCCCGAATCGCTCTTCAGACACGCGTCACGGTCGAATACCTTTTCCATCTAGAACACCGTAAACTATCCTGAAATTAGGGATATTCATGGCAACGCTACTTCTCGTTACAGACGAAGCAATCATTCGCAAATCCATCCAAATGGGTCTGGAGAAACAGGGCCATACGATTCTCATTGCCGAATCGTTGCAAGCAGCTAAGCAGGTCAACACTGCGATCGATTGTGTGATCTGCGAGCATCGACTTGCCGATGGGTCTGGGATCGACCTGATTGCCCACTTCAAGCCAATACCTCTCATCTTGCTCGTTGGACAGGTTTCGCTGCAAGCCGGAATCGTGGCAATGCGCAAAGGGGCATTCGACTGTTTTACAAAACCAGTCGATCACCACGATCTCTTAAAAGCCATTGAGCGAGCAGCCGCAAGGGCGAATCAAGCATCCCAAGACGGCATGATTGGTGACTGTGACGTGATGCTCAAACTGAAGAAACAAATCTCGCGAGTCGCACCACTCGACACCACGATCCTGGTTGGAGGTGAATCAGGAACCGGAAAAGAATTAGTCGCGCAAGCCATTCATCGCCAGTCCCAACGCGCGGATCGTGAAATGTTGTCGGTCAATTGTGCGGCAATCCCCGAGTCACTCATCGAGGCGGAGTTATTCGGTCACGTCAAAGGGGCGTTTACAGGCGCGACCAGCGATCGAGCTGGACTAATTGAGTCCGCCGATCAATCCACGCTATTTTTAGATGAGATTGGAGAATTACCACTGGAAGCGCAGTCTCGACTGTTGCGTGTACTCCAGGAGGGGGAAATTCGGCGAGTGGGGAGTACTGAGCGCACCTATGTTGACGTACGACTGATTGCCGCAACCCACAGAAACTTATTGGAGATGGTCTCAAAGGGTCAATTTCGAGAAGATTTATACTATCGGCTCAATGTCATTGAATTGCGCTGTCCGCCATTGCGGGAGCGTGGTGAAGACGTCCTTCTTCTGGCTGAATTCTTCTTAAATGCCATTCAAACGCAAATGGCCCGCCCCGAGCTCCGATTCAGTCAAGATGCACAACAAGCGATCCAACAGCATCATTGGCCTGGTAACGTTCGGGAGCTCGCAAATGTCATTGAGCGAGCGGTAGTCCTGTGTGAAGGACCACTGATCGACGCTCTGGATCTCAGCCTTCAAAGCCATGGCAGCAATCCACCTCAATTTAGTGCTGGAGAGCAACGTCGACCAAGCGAAAATCGACCCATGATGTCGCTTGAGGATTATTTCCAACACTTTGTTTTGTCACACGAAGAGCACATGAGTGAGACCGAGCTCGCGAAACGGCTCGGCATCAGTCGAAAGAGTCTTTGGGAGCGAAGAAACCGCCTTGGAATACCGCGCCGCAAAGATGAAGGGAGCGATTAGTAACGCCTAATTGTTACTATTAGTAACTCCTTGTCACGGAGTGCCACCAAAAAGATTCCACCATAAGTCTAAGAAGTCATCTGAGGTGCTTCTAAATCTGACCCATATCAATCAGTTAAGTCCCTCGCTCGGGTTTGGCATAGCCCGTGCATAAGGTAGATGTGTTCGCGATAAGACCAATAAAAAAGAACAAAGCAGCGATAACAATAAAAACAGCGCTGGATGAGATTACGGTTCACTGTGAGAACTGAATTTCAGGGAGGTAGGATTGCTTCCTCGGGCCGATAATGACAATAAAGCGAGAGCTAAGGCCTTGGTTGTAGGGATTGCAACTTGGAATTGAGATTGCACACTGAAAGGTGATTTTAGAATACGTACGAACAATAACAATAATAACGAGCGTACATTAATCAGAAGGGGCGAAAGCCCCTTTTTTATTGTCTGGCTCTGGTATCATCTCCGCTTCGAGTAGTTGGAGTCTTCGGTTGTTCTCGTTGTTTAAAAAGAAAAGCCCTCAGCGAATGGACGTCTTTAAAGACGTCATCTCACAGGAATTCCACGGCATCCATCACCGAGACTTATCGTCTGGTAGTCTGCGGGTGATTGAAATTCTCCAGCAAGCCGGATACGAGGCTTACTTGGTCGGCGGAGGAATTCGTGACCTACTTCTGGGAAAGCACCCCAAAGACTTCGATGTGGCCACTAGCGCCAAACCGGCTGAAATCCAGAAACTTTTCCGAAAATCACGAATCATCGGCAGACGATTCCAAATCGTCCACGTTCGGATGGGCGCGGAAATCATTGAAGTCACCACCTTCCGCGGATCTGCAGAAAATAGCAAACTCCAACAAGCGAACGCATCAGGGATGCTGGTCCGGGATAACGTCTTTGGAACCGTTGAAGATGACGCCGTTCGCCGCGACTTCACGATGAACGCACTGTATTACAACCCGGCGAATCACGAAGTCCTCGATTTCGTCGGCGGTTACGATGACCTCGAAGACGGAGTGATTCGAATCATCGGGGATGCCGAAACACGGTATCGAGAAGACCCCGTTCGGATGCTTCGCGCCGTTCGATTTATCGGCAAACTCGGCCTTGAGCTCGAGGAAGCCACCGCGGAACCCATTCAACGACTGAGCCCGCTTCTTCGAGATGTTTCCCCCTCGAGACTCTTCGATGAAATTCTCAAGCTACTTCAAGCCGGTCATGGCCACGCGACTTTCCCGCACCTTCGGATTCACGATTTGCTGCGACCTCTATTTCCGCAGACACATGAGTTGCTCGAAGAAGGCGACGATATCCATTATGAAGAGCTCATTCATCTCGCACTACGCAACACCGACACGCGCCTCAATGAAGGCAAGTCGGTCACTCCAGCCTTTCTTTATGCCGCCATGCACTGGCCACAAGTGCATCGTCGTTGGGATGAATTGGAAGCGGAAGGACATGGACGAAGTCAAGCATTGGCCATCGCCTGCTCAGAAACCTTAGATTTCAATCAACAGTTTATCGCCATCCCGAAACGTTTCAGCATCACCATTCGAGAAATCTGGGAACTCCAAGCCAAGCTTGAAAGGCGCCACGGACGTCGGCCGGACTCGACACTCGAGCACCCCAGATTTCGGGCAGGCTATGATTTCCTGCTCTTAAGAGAACGCTCCGGTGAAATCCCAGGCGGACTCGGGGAATGGTGGACCCAATATCAAATCGCTGACGATGCCCAACGGCGCGATTTGATTGCCTCGGTCAAAGAGGACACCGATGAACCACCGAAACGTCGACCACGCAGAAAATATCAGCGACGTGACTAACACCATCTTCCTGGGAATTGGTTCTAATCTGGATGATCCCATCCACCAAATTGAGCAAGCGATTGGGGCACTCTCCGTGTTTGTCCATTCCATCAAACGCGCTCACCTGTATCGCTCCAAGCCTCTCGGGCCTCAAGATCAACCCGATTTCGTCAACACCGTTATTCAAGGCGAGACAGGACTCGCGCCCAGTGACCTTTTAAATCGGACTCAACAGATCGAAACAAGCCAAGGACGGATGAAAACCATGCATTGGGGACCACGTACCATTGATATTGATATTCTGTATTTCGCGAACCTCAGAGTCACGACTCCGACGTTAACCATTCCGCATCAAGAAATTTTCAATCGCTCTTTTGTCGTGATCCCGCTACTGGACTTGTTACCCAACGAAATGACGCCAACAGGTGACCGAATCGTGCGAAACCGATACGATGCTTCGACACTGGTTCGAATTGATACATAGGAAGTACTGACAGTGGCAAAAATCACTCTGAACACGCTGAAAAAGCACCGAATGGACGCGACTCGATTCAGCATGGTGACCGCCTACGACGCCTGCTTTGCCTCAGTGGCCTCAAATTCCGGCATCGACTCTATTTTAGTGGGTGATTCCTTGGGAATGGTTCTCCAAGGACACGCGAGCACTCTCCCTGTCACTGTGTCTGATATCGCTTATCACACCGCATGTGTCGCTGCCGCTTCTCCCGATTGCCTGATTGTGAGCGACATCCCGTTCATGGCCTCTGCGACAACCCAAGATGCTGTAGAGACTGCGCGAGCACTCATGCAAGCTGGCGCTCATGTGGTGAAAGTCGAAGGCGGGAGAAACCTTATTGATCTGGTCAAACTCTACCGCGATCAAGGCGTTCCGACCTGCTGCCACCTGGGTTTGACACCTCAATTTGTCAATCAGTTCGGAGGCTATCGCGTCCAAGGGCGGACAGACGAAGCAGCCAAACGTTTGATCGATGCAGCCGCAAGCCTAGACCAAGCCGGCGCCGACCTACTGCTTCTCGAATGTGTTCCAAACCATGTTACAGAAGCGATCATGGAAGCCACATCGGTCCCTGTGATCGGCATTGGTGCAGGGCCCTCGACCACAGGGCAAGTGCTTGTCATGCATGACCTCCTTGGCATCACGCCAGGCAATCCCGCTCGATTCGTGAAAAATTTTATGCAGGATGCACACTCGATCCAGCAAGCATTCGAAGCTTTTGATCGCGCGGTCAAAGAGGGGGTATTCCCAGCACCGGAGCATTGCTTTGAGCAGTAATCGCCGACCACAGATCTATAATACCGTCGATGACCTCCGACAATTCTTAAATCAAGGTCGCCAACAGGGCCATACCATTGGCTTTGTTCCAACCATGGGAAGCCTCCATCAAGGCCATCTGGATCTGGTGCAAAAAGCGTCTGAATTGGCTGACATCGTGGTGGTTAGTATTTTCGTCAATCCGATGCAATTTGGACCCCATGAAGACTTTGATGCTTATCCAAGGACCTTAGATTCCGATTGCGACGCCTTATCTGACTGCAGATGTGATGCTGTCTTTGCGCCCACTGTGCGAGAAATTTATCCTAAAGGTGTCAATACCGAGATCGACGTTCCAGGTCTTTCCACGATCCTCTGCGGTCATCATCGCCCAGGCCACTTCAAAGGTGTCGCCACGGTCGTCACCAAACTGCTCAATATTGTGCAACCTGAAATTGCTGTTTTTGGCAACAAGGATTACCAGCAGTTACAAGTGATCCGAACGTTAGTCACGGATTTATTGATGCCGGTCGAAATCATTGGTGCAGATACCACCCGAGAACCGAGTGGCTTAGCGATGAGTAGTCGAAACGCCTACCTCTCCGCGACAGAGCGAGACACAGCATCACGACTGTATGCATCACTTCAAGCGATCGGCGAAGCACTGAAAAACGATCACCAAGTCGCGACTACACTCAGAGAACAAAGAGAACGGTTGGCTGCGGCTGGGTTTGTCATTGATTACCTCGAGATCCGTGATGCCAATGATTTATCTCAATCATATGTGGAATCGGAGACGGCGGTGATTTTGGTCGCAGCTAGGCTCGGACAAGCACGATTAATCGATAACTTGGTCGTCTCTCTGGCATCCAAATAACAAAAGGCCCCGTCAAGCGGGGCCCTTTGATCCAAACCAAGACAACCGTCTAGTGACGGCGACCCCGGAATTAGATGTCTTTCATCGTCAGTTTGATCCGACCACGAGCGTCAACATCAAGCACTTTCACTTTTACGATGTCACCGACTTTCATATGGTCTTCCACATTCTCAACGCGCTCTTCGGAAATCTGACTGATGTGCACCAATCCATCTTTCCCTGGGAGGATGTTCACGAACGCTCCGAAGTCGACAATTCGCTCAACCTTCCCTTTATACACACCGCCGATCTCTGCTTCTGCTGTGATCGCCTCAATCATTGAAATCGCTTTTTGTGCTTTTTCTTTGGTCTCAGCGTACACACGAACCAATCCATCGTCATCCAGATCAACAGTTGCCGCAGATGTCTCACAGATGTTGCGAATCGTCGCACCACCCTTACCGATCACTTCACGAATCTTGTCTGGATCGATCCGGAAGCTATAGGTACGAGGTGCTGTATCAGCAACTTCGTCACGCGCGCTATCGATCACCTTGTTCATCTCGCCAAGAATATGAAGACGAGCGTCTTGAGCTTGTGCTAGCGCGGCTCGCATAATTTCTTCAGTGATGCCTTGGATCTTGATGTCCATCTGCAGAGCAGTCACGCCATCTGACGAACCGGCCACCTTAAAGTCCATGTCACCGAGATGATCTTCATCACCTAAGATATCTGTCAGAACCGCGTATCCATCCTCTTCTTTCACGAGACCCATTGCGATACCAGCAACAGGAGCGCGAAGCGGAACACCCGCATCCATTAATGCCAATGAGGCACCACACACGGATGCCATCGATGATGAACCGTTGGACTCAGTAATCTCACTGACAACGCGAATGGTGTATGGGAATGTTTCTTCGTCTGGAAGCATGGCGTAAACACCACGGCGCGCCAAACGGCCATGGCCGATCTCGCGACGCTTTGGACCTGACATCATGCCAGCTTCACCCACACAGTATGGAGGGAAGTTGTAATGCAACATGAACGTGTCTTTGTCATCACCCATCAGGCCGTCAACAATTTGTGCATCACGCAGAGCACCCAGAGTTGTCACGACGATGGCTTGAGTTTCACCGCGGGTAAAGATCGCCGAGCCATGCGCACGCTTTAAAGAACCGACTTCACAATTGATCGGACGGACCGTCTTTTGATCGCGACCATCAATCCGCGGAAGACCTTGAATCACACGGCTACGCACCACGTTTTTCTCGACTTTGCTGAATAATTCACCGACTGCTTCAGCATGCTCACCCTCTTCACCGCCGAGAGTCGCAATGGCTTCAGAGCGAATGTCACCCAGAGCGTTATAACGCACCATCTTTTCTGAGATCTGGTAAGCCTCAACAATCCGTGGCTGGAACTGATCTTTGATCTGAGAGTACAAGGCTTCATCGATCGCTGGCGCTTGCCAATCCCACGCAGCTTTGCCGAATTTCTGGCCAAAATCTCCAATCGCAGCAATCGCGACTTGGAATTCTTGATGGGCAAACATCACAGCCCCGAGCATCTGCTCCTCAGTCAGCTCATCGGCTTCCGACTCAACCATCAATACAGCGTCAGCGGTGCCGGCCACAACCATGTCTAACCGAGAATCTGACAACTCTTCAAATGAAGGGTTGAGCATGTATTGACCATCTTCAGAGAAGCCAACACGTGCGGCTCCGAGAGGACCATTAAATGGAATCCCTGAAATCGCCAGAGCCGCAGATGCACCCAGCATAGCGGCTATATCAGAATCGTGTGTTTTCGACGCTGACATCACCGTTAATACCACTTGGACTTCATTCATGAATCCATTGGGGAATAGAGGACGGATCGGACGATCAATCAAACGGGATGTCAGTGTTTCCTTCTCTGTCGGCCGGCCCTCACGCTTAAAGTAACCACCTGGGATTTTACCTGCCGCATACGTCTTCTCTTGATAATGCACTGACAGTGGGAAGAAACTCTGGCCGGGTTTGAGGTTTTTCGACCCGACGACGGTGGCGAGGATTTGTGTCTCGCCCATTGTGATCATGACGGCACCTGTTGCCTGACGCGCAACTGCGCCTGTTTCCAGTGTGACATCCTGCCCACCGAACTGAAATTGAACTACTTGCTTTTCCATTCTTTTCCTACTTCCAACATGCCGGATCTTTCCCGGCTAAAATGCGAAAACGGCCCCGTAGGGCCGTTTCCGTTTTGAACCGATTAACGGCGGAGACCAAGTTCCTTAATCAACGCTGCGTAGCGATTCAGATCTTTTGACTTCAGGTAATCGAGTAACTTACGACGCTGATTCACCATCCGGATCAGACCACGACGACTGTGATGGTCATGGATGTTCTTTTTGAAGTGACCCTGAAGGGCTTCAATATTGGCAGTCAACAGGGCAACCTGGACTTCCGGGGAACCCGTGTCGTTTCCGCCACGGCCAAACTTCTCAACGATTTCAGCTTTCTTCTCAACTGATAAAGCCATTTTCCTACTCCTACAATGGCATGCCCGACCTTATTGGCCAAAATCCGTGACGCCGCGCATGCCAGCAGCGACCGGAGATAACATCCGTTTTGCAGCGATCACATCGTCTGAATCGACAGTCACGAGCCCAATGAAGCGCTCACCTGCAAAATAGGCGCGCATAGTACCGCACTCGCCGACCCCTTTTCCAGAAACTTTTTTCCCTTGAATCAAGGTCATGCATTCGTTTTCAGTCAAATCAAGACGTGGAAAATGGCCCAAAATAGCATCCACGGGTTTTAACAAAGTCTCGGGGTCACTCTGAGCGGCCTCACAGGTCGACTGCAAGGCTAACCAAGAGTGCGCGTGATCCAATGTAAAACCACCCGAAAGTTCGCGGCGCAAAGCACTTAAATGTGCAACGGTCTGCAATTGATCCGCGATGGATTCTGCGAGACTGCGGATATAGGTCCCTTTCGAACAATGGACACGAATCTCAAGCCAACCTTCATTGGCATCGAATTGAAGAAGCTCATTGACAAAAATGTGAATGGCCCGAGGAGGACGTTCAATTTCAACACCTTGACGCGCCAGTTTATACAGCGGCTGACCCTGATGCTTCAACGCAGACACCATCGGGGGAATCTGCATTAAATCTCCTGTCAGTGACTGAAGGACGCCTCGCAGCAGTGCTTCATCGATGACAGGAATGTCTTGTTCGGCGATGACTTCGCCATCGGCATCCAACGTATTCGTTGCCGTTCCGAGCTGGACACGGGCAACATATCCTTTGTTGGCCTCAAGACCGTATTGGCTGAACTTGGCAGCTTCACCAAAAACAATTGGTAACACGCCTGTCGCCATCGGATCCAGTGCGCCGGTATGACCGACTTTTTTGGCCTTAGTCCATCGCTTCAGGCGACTAACAACCCCGTTGGATGTGAGACCTTGCGGCTTATCCACAATAAGGATCCCGTCAAGTGCGCGACCCGTGTTGCGTTTACCCATCAGTCGTGTTGATCACTCTTCAGTGCATGATGAATCAACTCATTGATGCGCGCACCACGCTTTAATGAATCATCATAATGAAAACGCAGATGAGGCACTTTACGGACTTTCAGTCCGCGACCTAATTCCATCCGAAGAAAAGATGCTGCTTCGTTAAGAATCGTGAGACTTTCGACAATTTTTTGATCCGAATCATCTGCCACCAACATCGTCACGTTCACGTCGGCGTATGACAAATCTTTCGACAAATCAACGAAGTTGACTGTCACCATCCCAACACGGGGATCCTTCAGCTCACGTTGGATCAGCAGAGCAAGATCTCGCTTGATCTGCTCACCCAAACGCTGTGTGCGACTAAATTCCGCCGGCATCAGATCTTCCGTGCAACCTCGCGAACATCGAAGACTTCGATTTTGTCGCCTGGCTTCACATCCGTGTAGTTCTTCACGCCAATACCACATTCGGTACCATTACGAACCTCGTTGACATCGTCTTTAAAGCGACGCAAGGACTCGAGTTCACCTTCGTAAACCACCACGTTGTCCCGCAAGACACGAATCTTCTTGTTTCGGTAAATAATTCCTTCAACCACCATACAGCCTGCAATTTGGCCAAATTTTGGAGAGTTAAAGACGTCGCGAACCTCAGCGATACCGACAATTTCTTCTCGAAGCTCTGGGGCCAAGAGACCAGACATTGCCGCTTTCACATCGTCGACGATGTCATAAATGACACTGTAATAGCGCAACTCGATGCCATCACGCTCGATGACTTGACGCGCTCCAGCGTCAGCACGGACATTAAAGCCCAAAATGATTGCACCTGCTGACGACGCCAAAGTCGCATCAGACTCGGTAATCCCACCGACGCCCTGAGCAATCAGGTTCACACGGACTTCCGCCGTTGCGAGCTTTTGCAAAGCAACCGACAGTGCCTCCAACGTCCCTCGAACATCAGTTTTCAACACAAGGTTCAGATTGGCGACTTCACCAGCTTCCATGTTCGCGAACATTTGATCGAGCTTCTGCGCTTGCTGGCGCTTGTGCTCTGCATCTCGCGTCCGTTCAGCACGGAATTCAGCAACTTCTCGTGCTTTCCGCTCGCTTTCGAGAACCATCAACTCATCACCAGCATCTGGTGTTCCAGAAAGACCTAGGATCTCAACAGGAATCGATGGACCGGCCTGCTTGATCTGCTGGCCATTCTCGTTCACTAACGCGCGCACTTTACCAACTTGTTCACCGGCCAGAATAGCGTCACCCACTTTCAGAAGACCGTTTTGAACAAGAACCGTGGCTACAGGACCGCGTCCACGATCCAAGCGTGACTCAACAACGGTACCGCGCGCAGGACCTTCATGAACTGCAGTGAGCTCAAGTAATTCCGATTGCAACAACACAGCTTCCAACAGCTGATCGATTCCTTCACCGGTATGCGCACTGACCGGGATGAACTGCACATCTCCACCCCAATCTTCAGGAATGACTTCGCGGCCAGCCAATTCAGTTTTGACCCGATCTGGGTCAGCGTCTTCTTTGTCGATTTTATTCACGGCAACCACGATCGGAACACCTGCAGCGCGCGCATGTTGCACCGCTTCTTCCGTTTGCGGCATCACACCGTCATCCGCGGCCACAACCAGAATGACCACATCAGTCACTTGAGCACCTCGAGCACGCATGCTGGTAAAGGCAGCGTGGCCTGGTGTATCAATGAACGTGATCATGCCGTTGTCTGTATCGACGTGGTATGCACCAATGTGCTGCGTAATCCCGCCAGCTTCACCGGCTGCAACACGCGACTTACGGATACGATCCAATAATGATGTTTTACCATGGTCAACGTGACCCATCACTGTCACCACAGGGGCGCGCGGCGTTCGCTCACCCTTCAGCTCCTGATAGTCATCCAGGACCGATTGCTCCAGTGCATCTTCGGCAACCACTTCAATCTTGTGTCCCATTTCTTCGACAACAAGCACAGCGGTATCTTCGTCTAGGACTTGGTTGATGGTGGCCATGACACCCATCTTCATTAAGACCTTGATCAATTCACCGGACTTCACTGCCATCTGACTGGCCAACTCCGCGACTGTCACAGGACCTGAGATTTTCACCTCACGAATCATGGGTGCTGCTGGTTTCTCAAATTTATGCGATGACAACTCTTCGGCCGCCTTACCTGGCTTCCGCTTCCCGCGCATTTTCGGACCACGCCCATCTTCAGTGGGTACTAACTTTCCACGCTTATCATCACGCTTCGACAGTGGCTTGCCCTGACGACGTTTTTCGTCATCATCCACGCGATCGCGACGCACATGCGGCTCTTTCTTATGACGACGACCATCATCTTCTTTTGGTGGAGGTGGTGGCTCAACAACAGCGGGGGCAATCGAGACCTCTTCTGCTGGTGCAACACTCTCAACCACCTCGGGTTGAACGGTGTCTTCTACAGTCGCAGTGATCCGTGCTGCCTCTTCGGCTTCGAGACGCGCGCGCTCTTGCGCTTCTTGCTCTTCGCGCAGTTTCGCTTCTTCGGTCTCCCGCTGCTTTTCAGCCTCAGCAGTCAAATCGCGATGCACATAAGTCCGCTTTTTACGAACTTCAACATTGACCGCTCCGGCACCTGCCTTGATGGTTGAGGTCGACTTACGACGCAATGTCACTTTCGCGGGCTCTGCCGATACCTTGGTCTGTCCAGACCGAATATGCGCCAATAATCGTTGCTTCTCGTCGTCGGTGACAACGTCGTCTGGCGAAGACTTATCAATGCCTGCGCCAACCATTTGAGAGAGCAGTTGTTCAGCTGGAATGCCCACTAACGTGGCCAGCTGTTTCACAGTTGTTTCAGACAAAACTTACTCCTGTTCCCTACTTTCTTCAGCTGTCTCATCAGCGTCATCTGCGAACCAAGGTTCGCGCGCTTTCATGATCAGGGCTGCCGCAGCTGCTTCATCCACCCCTTCAATCTCTGTTAATTCATCCACTGACAGTTCAGCCAAATCATCCATCGTGCAAACGCCGCGATCAGCAAGCTGATAGGCCAGCCCAGGAGTCATTCCTTCCATCGTCAACAGATCATCAGTCGGCTCACGCGACTCGTCACCGGTCAAAGCGGCTGTCAACAACACATCACGCGCCCGAGCACGCAAGGTCTCGACGAGGTCTTCATCAAAACCATCAATCGACAACATCTCTTCCACAGGGACATAGGCCACCTCATCAATCGAGGTAAAGCCTTCATCGACCAAAATTTGTGCAAGCTCGGTATCTGCGTCCAGGCGAACCATAAACATGTTCACCAACTTCTCAGATTCCGCTTCTTGACGCTCAACGGCCTGCTCTTCACTCATCACATTGAGCTTCCATCCGGTGAGCTCTGAGGCGAGACGTACGTTCTGACCTCCGCGACCAATGGCCTGAGCCAGATTGTCGCCAGTCACCGCAACATCCATTGAACGATTGTCTTCGTCCATCACGATCGATGACACGTCAGCAGGCGCCATAGCGTTGATCACCAATTGCGCGGGATTATCATCCCACAATACGATATCAACACGCTCACCGTTTAATTCATTCGAGACCGCTTGGACCCGTGCACCACGCATTCCCACGCAAGCACCCACAGGATCAATGCGTCCATCATTGGTCTTCACGGCGATTTTTGCGCGCATACCCGGATCACGAGCTGCACCACGAATCTCGATGGTCTCTTCGGCAATCTCAGGAACTTCGATCTTAAATAACTCAATCAAAAATTCAGGCGAATTTCGGGAAAGAATTAACTGCGGCCCTCGACCTTCTGTCCGAATTTCCTGAAGAATCGCGCGCACCCGATCATTCACCCGAAAAATTTCGCGGCCGATCAAATTCTCTCGAGGTAACAAAGCTTCAGCCGCGCCACCGAGATCAACAATCACCGAGTCACGAGTGACCTTTTTCACTGACCCGTTGATCAGGCTCATCAGGCGGCTTTCATAATCAGCCACCACTTTTTCGCGCTCAGCTTCACGCACTTTCTGAACGATCACTTGTTTTGCGGTTTGCGCCTCAATCCGTCCAAACTCGGACGATTCGACTTCAATTTCGTATTCGTCACCAACATTCAAGCTTGGATCAATTTCAGCAGCTTCTTCTGTGGTCAACTCAGACCCTAAAATCGCCAGATGATCATCTGGGACGACAACCCACCGACGGAACGTATCGTATTCCCCAGTCGAACGGTCAATCGCGACACGGATATCCGCTTCTTCTTCTTCAAAACGCTTACGCGTCGCTGTAGCCAATGCCTGCTCGATTGCTTCAAATACAATACTCTTCGGGATACCCTTTTCATTGGAAAAGAGCTCAACTACCTGAAGGATTTCCTTACTTCCCATCTTTGCTTCCGCCTACCTGTGTGACGTCTGTCACAACCAATTGACCTCGTTCAATGTGCTCTGCAGGGAACTCGTACTCTGTTTCACCCTGTTGCAATAGCACCGCTTGATTCTCAACTCCTGCGATGACGCCTGAGTAATTCTTTCTTCCTTCAAAAGGGACTTTGAGTTTGACTCTGGCCTGGTAGCCAACAAATTGCTCAAAATGCTCGAGTTTGTGCAAAGCACGCTCAATACCTGGCGAAGACACTTCGAGCGTATACCGCTCAGGCAATGGATCTTCGACATCCAGAATCCGTGACACCTGACGACTCACCGCCTCACAATCCTCAACCGTCACTTGACGATCAGGATGATCGATCACCAAACGTAACGTTGATCGATTCGCGCGCCCAACAATTTCGATCGCCCACAGGACTAGCCCAAGTGACACTACACTTGGCTCTAGAAGCTCTGTTAATTGTTGCTGCTTCGGTGTCATTCCTAACCGCCAAAAACGAAAAAACCCCAAAAATGGGGTTCACGGTCTGCGTATTCTCTTTTCACTGCACCTGGCGAAACGCAACTTCAACCAAGGCCCCCTCGTCAAAAGTGGCAATAGTATGACGGAGAGGCCTCGCTAAATCAATCCTAGACTTGGACTGTTCGATCGACGGTACAACGCTCACCGGCTGGACAGAGCAGATTGCGAAGCACCTTATCTGACTTCTCAACCAAGCCACTGGACGCATCAGGAGTCGGATATGGCCGAAACGACCAGACTTTTGCTTCCTTCAGGAAGCGAACGATACCGACAGGAACCCCCAAGCGAAACACTTCAAAACTCCGACGACCAAGACGCTTGATGGTGAGCATGTTGTATCCTCCAGTAATCAACACCGACTAGTATGACAATAGGGAGAGGTCAGGCATTTTTCAAACCGGTTTAGTCTAAGCGTGTTTCGCAACCGCAACACATCCAGTGACTTATCCAAATCGATCCATGGCAACTGATACCCACAACACCAGTGTCAGTATCAAGGCAACAAAGACCGCCGCTGATCCTAAATCTTTCGCGCGACCGGACAGCTGATGGGGCTCATCACCAATCCGATCAACCACCGCCTCAATCCCAGAATTCAGCAACTCCACAATGACCACAAGTAACAAAGACGCGATGAGCAACCCCACTTCAACCGGATTCCGGCCAAGCAAAAAGGCCAACGGGATCAGCGTTGCGGTTAAAACGACTTCTTGACGAAATGCAGATTCATATTTCCAGGCTGCACGAAACCCTTTGGCGGAATATCCCGCTGCTTTAATGATTCGCGTGAAACCTTGATAGCCGGGCTTTGCCATATCACCTCCCTTTCATTGGCAAGGAGATTAGCATGACGCATGTGACAGAATGTCACATCGATCGACTGAGACAGGATCAATCAAGAATGGTGCCGAAGGCCGGACTTGAACCGGCACGAGCTGCGCTCACTACCCCCTCAAGATAGCGTGTCTACCAATTCCACCACTTCGGCAAGGGACGCGCAGATTAATGATCTGCGCTTGAAAAATCAAGAAATCAGTCGACGGTTTTCGGCGCAACTGGTGCTTGAGGAGCCGCTTCAGACCCTTGAGCCGGCAATTCAGGCAAACCAAAGGTCCCAACAGCCACTGCTTTTTGTTTTGCCACAACAGCTAAGGCTAAGCTCGTCGCAAAGAACAACGCCGCCAATCCAGCCGTCAATTTCACCAAAAAGCCACCAGCTCCCGCCGAACCAAATACGGTTTGCGATGCACCACCACCAAAAGAAGCGCCAGCGTCAGCTCCTTTGCCCTGTTGGATCAGCACAAGCCCAATGACCGAGGCTCCAAGCAATACATGCACGACTAATAAAATTGTTTCCATGATTTCCGTTCCCAGGCAGCAACAATCGCTGCAAATTTATCTGCATTCAATGATGCGCCACCGACGAGCGCACCTGAAACACCCTCAGCTGAAAACACATCTTCAGCCGATTCAGGGGACACACTTCCCCCGTACAAAACCAACGCATCAGCACGTCCCAACACATCACGTACCGTCGCATGCATTTCTTCAATATCATGACGCGTGGCCGACAGACCCGTTCCAATCGCCCACACAGGCTCGTAAGCGATGACCATTCCGCTGATATCCAGTCCGACCGACAATAGGGGCCTAATCTGCTCGGCCACCACATCGAGCGCACGACCTGATTCTCGTTCGCTTTGCGTTTCACCCACACAAAACACCGGAAACATTCCAGTCTCCAGTACGGCCGCAACGGCCGGCAACAAACTTTCTGTGGTCTCACCGAATCGAGCCCGACGTTCAGAGTGACCTAAAATGGCCATCGAACAGCCAGCATCAGCCGCCATCGCCGCATTAATACAACCGGTCTGCGCTCCAAACTGATCACCAATACAATCTTGCGCACCCAATAAAATCGACGAACCCTCAAGAGTCTGTGAGATCGGATCGATCCACAACGCGGGAGGACAAATACCCACTCGTGTCGAGTCCTGATGCGTCATGCTCGCAACCGCTTCAGCCAATGCAATGGCGTCCGCGCGCGCGGTATTCATCTTCCAGTTTCCAATAATCATCGGTGCGACTTTCCTCCGGGGGCGCGTAAGTTAGCCGATTGAAGCAACTTTTTCCACCGATGACGCAATCTCCTCAGCACAAGTTTGCACTTCATCAGCATCCACACCCTCGACCATCACTCGCACCACAGGCTCTGTACCACTCGGACGCAAGACGACACGACCAGAATCGCCGAGCTGATCCTCAACCGATTGAACGGCCTGAATGACCGATGGATGCTCCAAATGCTCAGGTGAATGCAAGGGGACATTGATCAGAATTTGTGGATATTTACTCATCCCTTGACGCGCCTGACTCAACGTTTGTCCAGACTGACGCAACGCGTTGACGACTTGTAATGCTGCAACCAGACCATCGCCTGTCGAGGTCAGATCCGAACAAATGATATGCCCCGAGGTTTCACCCCCAAGGGTCCACTGGCGTTCATCCATGGCCTCAATCACATATCGATCACCCACTTTGGTTCGCACGAATGGAATATTCATCGAGGCTAGGGCTTTCTCAAGACCCAGATTGGTCATCAGTGTTCCGACGACCCCACCATCCATTCGGCCTCGTTGATACCTTGCCGCGGCGATCATGTAGAGAATTTCATCCCCATCAACTAAAGCCCCCGTCTCATCAACCAACACCACTCGATCAGCATCACCATCTAATGCCACGCCCAAGTCAGCCTGACTCGATACCACAGCCTCAATCAATGCGCCTGGTGCTGTGGAACCAAAGCCATTGTTAATATTCAAGCCATCCGGGGTCACGCCAATTGCGTCAACCTCAGCACCCAATTCCCGAAATACTTTCGGAGCCACTTGATAGGCTGCTCCATGCGCGCAATCCACAACGACCTTTAAACCAGACAGATCGGTCCCGAGTCTTAACGTGTGCTTGCAAAACTCAATGTACCGACCGGCTGCATCATTGGCTCGCGATGCACGACCCAATAACGGACCGTTCACTGTCGTCAGGGGTTCATCAAGCAACCGCTCAATGTCAGACTCAACGTGGTCAGGCAACTTCGTCCCCTGTCCATCAAAAAACTTAATGCCGTTGTCTTCATAGCCGTTGTGGCTTGCACTGATCACGATACCGCCGGCCGCTGAAAACGTTCGCGTGAGATAAGCAATCGCGGGCGTTGGCATCGGACCCAGCATCACCGGATCAACGCCTGCAGCAATCAATCCAGCTTCCAGCGCCGTCTCAAACATATATCCAGATAGCCGAGTGTCTTTGCCGATCACCACTTTGGGTCGCCCCGGAAAATGTTGCCTCACCGTCTGTCCGAACGCCCAGCCGAGCTTCAGAACAAATTCTGCAGTGATACAACCCTCACCAACACGCCCCCTGACACCATCGGTTCCGAAATATTTTCGACTCATTTATTGCATTCCCTGCGTTAATGTTTGCATCACGATCATCGCATCGCGAGTCTCAGACACATCGTGCACTCGAAGAATCGCCGCTCCGTGCGATGCAGCAATGGCTGCTGCCACTGCACTGGCGGTCGCTCGCTGCTCAACAGGACGACCGGTGATTTCACCGATCATACTTTTGCGAGAGACACCCACTAAAACAGGGTATCCGGTTTGAACGAATCGATCCAAGTGCTGAAATAAAGCAATATTGTGCTCTAGCGTTTTTCCGAACCCAAATCCTGGATCAATGAGCAACTGATCAGCTGAGAATCCTGCATCCAAACACACATCAATCCGATGCATGAGCCACTGAAACACCTCCGAGACGGCATCATCATAGTCAGGCCGGTGCTGCATCGTTTGAGGAGTCCCTTGCATGTGCATCAAACACACCGGGAGCCCCGTCTCAAGCGCCGCTGCTAAAGCACCTTCTCGTTGCAAGGCGCGAACGTCATTGATGAGTCTAGCGCCAGCGCGCGCTGCTGCAATCATGACCTGAGGCGTGGATGTATCAACGGAAATCACGGCATCGAATCGTGATGCCAATCCTTCAATGACAGGAATGACTCGAGCGAGCTCCTCGGCCTCCGACACCGGCTTGGCGCCGGGACGAGTGCTTTCACCGCCAACATCTAAGATCGTGGCGCCTTCGGATAAACACCGTTCAGCATGCTTAAAGACGAGGTCGAGATCCACCCGATCGCGATAGAGCGAACCACCATCGGAAAATGAATCAGGAGTGATGTTCATAACGGCCATAATCTGAGGTCCAACGAACCCCAGATCTGGCCAAGACCATTGACGCCTCACTCTTAATTAGTTGGCGCCGTGCCATCCTTCGGCGTTGGATCAGAAGCATCATCTGCGGGTGCTTCTTGCAGATCATCATGGACCTCTGGTGTGCCACCATGAGGCTTATCGTTATCACTCCAACCATCGGGTGGACCAGGCTTCTTGCCTTTCATAATCTGATCAATCTGCTTAGCATCGATGGTTTCATACTCCATCAACGCATCAGCCATCAGATGCAACTTATCCATGTTGTCTTCCAGCGTTTGCTTGGCTGTGGCATAACAGGTGTCGAGGATTTCTTTTACTTCCTGATCAATCAACCGAGCAGTCTCATCAGATTGACCATTTGCAGGACGACTCATCGACCGACCCAAGAATGGCTCGTTATCCTCGTCATCGTACATCTGCGGACCAAGCTTCTCAGACAATCCCCATTTGGTCACCATGCTGCGCGCAATCGAGGTGGCCCGCTGGATATCATTAGAGGCGCCTGTAGTCACACCCTCCGCACCTAGGGTTAATTCTTCTGCGATTCGCCCCCCGTAAAGAGAGCAAATTTGGCTAATCAATCCACGCTTGGAATGGCTGTACTTATCTTCGGTCGGCAAGAACATCGTGACACCCAACGCGCGACCGCGAGGGATAATCGACACCTTATAGACAGGATCATGTTCAGGCATGAGACGACCCACGATCGCATGACCGGCTTCGTGGAAGGCGGTATTGCGTTTTTCAGACTCCTTCATGACCATCGATCGGCGTTCAGCGCCCATCATGATCTTATCTTTGGCCTGCTCAAAATGGCTCATGGTCACAACACGCGTATTTGCTCTCGCCGCGAAAAGTGACGCCTCATTCACCAAGTTCGCCAAATCTGCACCCGAGAATCCAGGTGTCCCGCGTGCGATCAACGAAGGATCAACCTCAGGTGCGACCGGCACTTTCTTCATGTGCACTTTCATGATTTGTTCACGGCCGCGAATATCAGGCAACCCAACGACCACCTGGCGGTCAAAACGGCCAGGACGCAACAGCGCTGAATCCAGGACATCTGGACGGTTCGTTGCCGCGATCACGATGACACCATCGTTCACATCGAAGCCATCCATTTCGACCAGCAATTGGTTCAAGGTTTGCTCACGCTCATCATGGCCACCACCGAGTCCAGCGCCCCGCTGGCGTCCGACAGCATCAATTTCATCGATAAAGATGATACAAGGCGCTTGTTTCTTGGCTTGCTCAAACATGTCACGAACTCGTGACGCACCAACACCGACAAACATCTCGACAAAATCTGACCCCGAGATGGTAAAAAATGGCACCTTGGCTTCACCAGCGATGGCCTTAGCCAGCAAGGTCTTACCCGTTCCCGGAGGACCCGCCATCAAGACGCCACGTGGAATACGACCACCTAAACGCTGGAATTTCCCGGGATCTTTGAGGAATTCAACAAGCTCGGCAACATCGTCTTTCGCTTCATCACAGCCAGCGACATCGGCAAAGGTTGTTTTGATTTGATCTTCACTGATCAACCGCGCCTTGGACTTCCCGAATGACATCGGGCCACCACGACCGCCGCCCATACCGCCTTGCATCTGGCGCATGAAAAACATGAAGATGGCGAGAATAATCAGAACGGGGAAAGCCGCAACCAACAACTGCATCCACACCGATTGTTGCTCAGGCTTACGACCCTCAACCACCACATTGTGCTGCAAGAGGTCATCCATCAGCTTGGGATCTTGGATCGCTGGCCTGACGGTTTCGTAAATATCGCCATTGGCACGCGTGGCGATAATCGACTGACCATCGATGATGACGCGACGAATTTGATCACGATTTACTTCTTCAACGAATTGAGAGTAATTGATCTGCTGTGACTGGGTTTCTACACTGAAATTGTTGAATACCGTCAATAGAACGGCTGCTATCACCAACCACAGAACCAAATTTCTCGCCATAATCTTCTCCATTCCTTCAGAGGAGTCGGGCTCCTCAATATACAATTCTTTATTTGGGCAAGCCAATCGAATTCAAAGGGCTTTAGCCACGAAATCCTTTCGCTAACAGATAGGTTTCTCGACTTCGCGATCGCGACGCATCCGGCTTCCGTGTTTTTAAGACCGAGAAATCAGACCGGAGCTGCTGGAAAAATGGATCAAATCCCTCGCCCTGAAAGACCTTGATGAACAAAGCCCCACCGGGATTGAGCGTTTGTCTCGCAAAGTCGAGCGCAAGCTCACACAAATACATGGCGCGCGGCTGGTCGACAGATCGATTACCCGACAGATTCGGGGCCATGTCTGAAAGAACCACATCGACGCGCTGACCATCAATGGATCGCATCAACTCATCAAGGACTGCTTCTTCAGTGAAATCACCAAGAATAATCTCCACATCAGCAATCGAGTCCATCGGTAGAATATCGAGCGCAAAAACTCGACCATTGACGCCAGTCCAATCGGCAACCAGCTCAGTCCATCCACCTGGAGCCGCCCCCAAATCAACCACCACGTCCCCGGGTTTGATCAGCTGATCTTTGGCTTGAACCTCTTCTAATTTGAAGCTCGCACGAGACCTCCGCCCCTCTGCCTGCGCCTTCTGCACATACTGGTCATCAAAATGTTCTTTCAACCAGCGACTACTGGACTTGGATCGTGCCATGTTTTGCTCTAAACTCGCGCCCCCGTTAATGGAGACGACTATGTTAACGCCAGAACGCAAAAAACAAATGCGGGCGATTGGACACCACTTGAAACCGATTGTCTTAGTCGGTGATCAAGGCATGTCGACCGGTCTACTTGAAGAACTCAATCGCGCATTAAACGATCACGAGCTAATCAAAATCAAAGTGCGCGCTGAGCGTGACACACGGAAAGTGATGATTGCATCGCTTTGCGAAGAGACCGGAGCACAATGCGTGCAATCAACTGGAGCGATGGCCCTGCTCTTCCGCGCAGCAGAGCGCCCAAACCCAAGACTCTCGAATCTCATTCGACCGATCTAGTTAGCGATGCTCCACGGTGTCGATTTCATATTCAACGACACCACCTGGTGTCGTGACCGACACTTCATCGCCTTCTTCTTTGCCGATCAGTCCGCGGGCGATTGGCGAGGTCACAGAAATTTTTCCGTTTTTCACGTCAGCCTCATCTTCGCCAACGATTTGGTAGGTGACCGGTTGGTCGTTCTCTAAGTTAATCAACGTCACCGTGACCCCAAAGATGACCTTCCCGGTGTTTTCAATCTGCGTGACGTCAATCACTTGCGCATGAGACAGTTTTGCCTCGATATCCTTGATTCGACCTTCGCAAAAACCTTGTTGCTCGCGTGCCGCATGATATTCCGCATTTTCTTTCAGATCACCATGCTCACGCGCTTCGGCAATTGCCGAAACAATTCGCGGACGCTCGATTTGCTTGAGCCGCTGCAGCTCCTCACGAAGCGCAAGCTCGCCGGCTTTAGTCATCGGTATCTTACTCAATGTATTTCCTTGTTATTTTTTCTCAACGCGCTGATGAAGGTCCTGAAGTCGACGAACTTCGCGTTCGTCTCCAAACTTTAATGCGCGAACAATCGATTCGCCACCTGCCAAGGTCGTGGTGTAACACACCTTACGATTCAACGCTGACCGACGAATGGTTGCAGAATCCATGATCGCTTGTCGACCCTCTGTGGTGTTGACGATAAACGCAATCGCATCATTTTTAATCATATCAACAATATTCGGACGACCTTCCATCACCTTATTGACGCGTTCACAAGCGATTCCCGCATCCTTTAAATAATCGCAGGTTCCGCCCGTTGCGACCAACTCAAATCCCATCTCAATCAGGATTTTAGCCAATCCACCGGCACGCGGCTTATCGGCATCTCTTACCGAAACAAAGGCCCGACCAATGGTCGGTAAACGATCACCCGCTGCCGAATGCGCTTTTGCGAAGGCTTCGTCAAAACTATCGCCTGTGCCCATGACTTCACCGGTCGATTTCATTTCCGGTCCGAGAATGGGATCGACGCCTGGGAATTTGGCAAATGGAAACACACTTTCTTTCACCGAGTAATAGGGCGGAATCAGCTCTGAGGTCACGCCTTGAGCATCGAGTGTCGTCCCAGCCATGCAGCGTGCCGCCACTTTCGCCAGTGATACTCCGATACATTTCGACACAAAGGGAACAGTCCGTGATGCCCTTGGATTCACCTCAATGACATAAACGTCTTCGCCCTGGACAGCCATTTGCACATTCATCAAGCCCACAACATTCAGCTCACGCGCCATCCGGATCACCTGATCTCGAATCTCATCCTGAATATGCATTGGAAGACTGTATGGAGGCAGCGAGCAAGCCGAGTCACCTGAGTGAACCCCAGCCTGCTCAATGTGTTCCATAATCGCGCCAATGACGACCCGCTCACCATCACTCACCGCATCGACGTCCACTTCAATGGCTGGATCCAGGAAATGATCTAACAGCACTGGAGAGTCGTCACTCGCAACAACAGCATCCTGTAGATAACGTTTCAATTCTGACATGTTGGACACGACTTCCATCGCACGACCACCAAGCACGTAAGATGGGCGAACCACCAACGGGAAGCCGATTCCTTCAGCAAGGGCCAACCCTTCTTCAAGGCTACGGGCAGTTGCATTCGCAGGCTGCCTGAGCCCTAGTCGAGTGACCATCTGTTGGAAACGTTCGCGGTCTTCAGCTCGGTCAATCGCTTCAGGCGACGTGCCGATAATTGGCACCCCAGCCGCTTCAAGATCACGCGCGAGCTTCAAAGGCGTCTGTCCACCAAACTGAACAATCACCCCTTTTGGCTTTTCGATATCGACAATCGCCAATACATCTTCGAGCGTCACAGGCTCAAAGAATAAGCGGTCCGACGTGTCGTAATCTGTCGAGACCGTTTCAGGATTACAATTCACCATGATGGTCTCATAGCCGTCTTCCCGCATTGCAAAGGCAGCATGGACACAACAGTAATCAAACTCGATTCCCTGACCAATCCGGTTTGGCCCACCGCCCAACACCATGATTTTGTCAGCAGTCGATGGATTCGCCTCACATTCCTCTTCGTACGTCGAATATAAATAAGCCGTCGGTGTCGCAAACTCACCGGCACAGGTATCAACACGCTTGTAAACCGGACGGACATTGAGCTTCAACCGACGTTCACGGAGTTCTTTCTCCGACACGTCAAGTAAAGTGGCCAAGCGTTTATCGGAAAATCCCTTACGCTTCAAACGCCAGAGCGAATCACGATCAAGATCGGACAGTGCTATTTCTGCCAGTCGCGTCTCTTCCCAAATCAAATCTTCGATTTGCGCTAAAAACCAAGGATCGATTTTCGACACTTGATACAGCTCATCAACACTCATTCCACTGCGGAGTGCATCTGCCACGCACCAAAGACGGCGAGGTCCGGGGTTCGCCAGCTCATGTCGCATCGCTTGCACGGCTTCCTCAGAATCCCACTCAAAGGTTGGATCGAATCCGCAAACACCAATTTCCAGCCCACGTAATGCTTTCTGCATCGACTCTTGGAAACTCCGCCCAATCGCCATCACTTCACCGACAGATTTCATCTGCGTCGTCAGCCGGCTATCCGCTTGCGGGAATTTTTCAAACGTAAATCGGGGAACCTTGGTCACTACATAGTCGATGGAGGGTTCAAACGATGCCGGTGTTGCGCCACCGGTAATTTCGTTGGCCAGTTCATCCAGCGTGTAACCGACGGCGAGCTTTGCGGCGACTTTGGCAATCGGGAAACCGGTTGCCTTAGAGGCCAACGCAGAGGATCGAGACACCCGTGGGTTCATTTCGATCACGACTAAACGACCATCGTCTGGATTCACCGCAAATTGCACATTCGAACCGCCGGTTTCCACACCAATTTCGCGGAGAACAGCAACTGAGGCATTCCGCATGATTTGGTATTCTTTATCGGTCAGGGTTTGTGCTGGCGCAACCGTGATGGAATCACCTGTATGCACGCCCATCGGGTCAAAGTTCTCGATCGAACACACAATGATGCAGTTGTCCTTACGGTCCCGCACCACCTCCATTTCGTATTCTTTCCAACCCAGCAAGGACTCATCGATCAACAACTCATTAGTCGGCGATAAATCCAGTCCGCGTTCACAAATCTCTTCGAACTCTTCTTGGTTGTAGGCAACCCCACCGCCAGATCCACCCATCGTAAACGACGGACGAATAATGCAGGGATACCCAAGATCAGCGGCGGCAGCTCTCGCTTCATCCATCGTATGCGCAATGTGACTTTTTGGCGTATTCAAACCAATTGCCTTCATCGCCTTGTCGAAGCGGTCGCGATCTTCAGCTTTATCAATCGCATCCGCATTCGCACCAATCAACTGCACGTTAAACTGATCAAGGATCCCTTCGCGATCCAGATCAAGCGCACAGTTCAGCGCGGTTTGACCACCCATGGTCGGGAGTAATGCACTTGGACGTTCTTTTTCGATCACTTTCGCAACCGATTGCCACCGAATCGGTTCGATGTAGGTCGCATCGGCCATCGCGGGATCAGTCATGATGGTCGCTGGATTCGAGTTCACCAAAATCACACGGTAGCCCTCTTCCCGAAGCGCCTTACAGGCTTGAGCACCCGAATAATCGAACTCGCACGCCTGGCCGATGACGATCGGACCTGCACCAATGATCAGAATGGATTCGAGATCTTGACGTTTTGGCATTAGCGAGCCTCCATGTTCGCGATGAATTGATCGAACAACGGGGCCACATCATGCGGACCCGGGCTCGCTTCCGGGTGCCCCTGAAAACTAAAAGCAGAGGTATCTGTTCTCGAAATTCCCTGAAGGGATTGGTCAAACAGCGACCGGTGAGTCATGGTGACATTGGATGGCAACGTACTTTCATCAATTGCAAAGCCATGGTTCTGGCTCGTAATCAAGACTTCACCGGTCTCGATATCCTGCACAGGATGGTTAGCACCGTGATGGCCAAACTTCATCTTGATGGTTTTTGCACCGGAGGCTAGACCCAATAGTTGATGCCCTAAACAAATCCCAAAGACAGGGATTTTAGCCTCAAGAATTTTCCGAATGGCTTCGATCGCGTAGGTACAAGGTTCGGGGTCACCAGGACCATTCGATAGAAACACACCGTCAGGATTCATTGCTAACACTTCCTCGGCCGGGGTTTCTGCTGGAACCACCGTGAGGCGACATCCACGCTCGGCGAGCATTCTTAAAATGTTCCGCTTCACACCAAAGTCATAGGCAACAACGTGGAATCGAGACTCAGCGTGGTCAACATGCCCCTCACCCAACACCCAAGTACCTTGGGTCCAAGGGTAAGATTCAGATGTGGTCACCTGTTTCGCCAAATCCATTCCAGCGAGGCCAGGAAATTGATCGAGCGCGTTTTTGGCGCTAGCGATCCCGGTATCGGAACAAGCATCATCACCAGCAATAATGACTCCGGCTTGCGCCCCTTTGTCACGCAGAATCCGCGTCAGTTGACGCGTATCAATATCAGCGATGCCGACGACGCCCGCTCGCGCTAAATAATGATCAAGCGATTCTTGTGCCCGAAAATTACTGTGTACAAATGGAAGATCTCGAATAATCAGCCCGCCGGCATGAATCGCACTCGACTCTTCATCCTCGGCATTAACGCCAACGTTTCCGATATGCGGATAGGTTAGGGTGACTAGTTGTCTGGCGTAAGAGGGATCAGTCAATATTTCCTGATACCCCGTCATTGCGGTATTAAACACGACTTCGCCAACGGATATTCCGTCCGCACCGATAGAGCGACCGACAAATTGGGTGCCGTCCGCAAGTAGTAACATTGCAGGTGAATTCAACCGGGAGTCCTCTGTCTTGACAGACTCGGCAGGCGCCGAGCGATTGAGGGCGCATTTTAGGGAGATCGGACCAAGAAGTCCATCGAAGCCTGAATGTTTTCCTCAGAGACCGAGGACATCCCTCATCGAATAGAGTCCTGCGTTCTGCCGAGACGCCCAAATCGCGGCGCGTACAGCGCCATTTGCAAAGGTTCTGCGACTTGATGCTTTATGGGTGATTTCGACCCGTTCTCCATCGGCGGCAAAAAGGACGGTATGTTCCCCAACCACATCCCCTGCGCGAACCGTCGCAAATCCAATCTGATCCCGAGGACGCGCGCCGGTCTGTCCTTCACGACCATAAACGGCCACCTTCTCCAAGTCACGATCGAGTGCATCAGCAACCACTCGACCCATCGCTAAGGCCGTTCCACTCGGCGCATCCACTTTATGGCGATGATGCGCTTCAATCACTTCAATATCGACACTGTCACCGAAAACGCGTGCAGCGCGATCAAGCAAATCAAAAACAACATTCACACCGACGCTGAAATTGGGGGCATACACCACAGGGATCGTCTCACTCGCAACGCGGATCACAGCCTCTTGCTGCGCAGAAAACCCGGTTGTACCAATCACACAAGGAACAGTATGGGATACGCACCAAGACAAATGTTGAAGCGTGGCCTCAATGGTTGTGAAATCAATCACCACCGGCTGCCGATCAGCAAAGGCATCTAACGAACTGGCCACTTGAGCATCCATCCGACCCTTGCCGACCAACTCCCCTGCGTCAGCTCCTGAGAGTGTTGACCCAGGCCGAACAGTTGCCCCGACAAGGGTTGCTTCCTCAGTCTCGATCACTGCCTCAATTAACGCGCGCCCCATCCGACCAGAAGCGCCGACAATCACAATTCCGCTCATTAGAATTTCATCTCATCAAAGAACGATTTGACACTATCAAACCATCCTTCACGTTTTGGCGCATGGGTTTTGTGATTCAGCGTTTGATGAAGCTCGTCAAGGAGCTCGCGCTGCTTAGCTGTCAGATTCACTGGCGTTTCAACGGAAACTCGGCACAGCAAATCTCCCTGAGCACCGCCGCGTACCGGCTTCACGCCCTTGGCTCGAACCCGAAACAGCTTGCCAGTCTGAGTGCCATCCGGAATCTTCAACTTGACTCGTCCGTCGAGCGTTGGCACTTCCAACTCACCGCCCAAAGCTGCGTCGGTGAATGAAATCGGCACTTCGCAATACAGATCTTTCCCGTCACGGGTAAAGATTCGATGGTCTTTCACATTGACCTGAACGTACAAATCACCAGCCGGGCCGCCACTGACACCCGCTTCTCCTTCGCCTGATAGACGAACGCGATCTCCAGTATCCACACCTGCTGGAATCTTCACAGACAGTGTTTTTGTCTCTTCCTTGCGGCCTTGCCCTCGGCAATCACCACAAGGATCGGTGATGACCTTGCCTTGTCCATGACAGCGTGGACAGGTTTGCTGAATCGCAAAGAAGCCCTGCTGCATCCGCACCTGACCCTGGCCATTACAGGTCTGACAGGTTTTCGGTGAGGAACCTGGCTTGGCGCCACTACCCCGGCAGGTATCGCATTCGGCAAGGCGCGGGACACGAATTGTCTTTTCGATGCCAAAAACGGCTTCTTCAAGAGTTAAATCAAGGGTATATCGAAGATCACTACCGCGTTGGACGGACGATCGCCCGCCGCCCCCAGGCCCAGCACCGCCGAAAATATCACCAAACACGTCACCGAAAATGTCAGAGAAGCTCGCCCCACCAGCTTGGAAGCCGCCACCGGGGCCGCCCATTCCACCTTCAAACGCATCATGTCCGTACCGATCGTAAGCTGCTCGCTTCTCAGCGTCAGATAACACTTCGTAGGCTTCAGATAACTCTTTGAACTTCGCCTCAGCCTCGGCATCACCCGGATTACGGTCCGGGTGACACTTCATCGCCAAGCGACGATAGGCTTTCTTGAGATCCCCTTCGGAAACATCAGAAGAGACTCCAAGAATCTCGTAGTAATCACGCTTGGCCACTCAGCCCTCCTTCCCTGAGACGTGAGTCATTCGACTCACTTTTTCTCGTCATCCTTAACTTCTTCGAACTCCGCATCAACAACATCGTCATCGGATTGAGATGCACCCTCATCGGCATTCGAATCGGTCGCACCTGCATCTGCTGCGGCATACAGTTTTTCAGCAATTTTCGCCGATGCCTCGGTCAACACCGTTGTCTTGGCCGTGATCGCGTCTTTGTCATCTGACTTTAACGCCTCTTCCAATTCGGCAATCGCCGCTTCCACTGGTGCTTTTTCGTCATCAGTTAACTTATCACCGGCCTCTGCCATCGACTTTTTAGTCGCGTGAATCATGCCATCCGCCGTGTTCCGTGCACTGATGAGCTCTTCAAACTTCTTATCTGCATCCGCATTCGCTTCCGCATCCTTGACCATCTTTTCGATTTCTTCATCGGAGAGGCCTGAAGATGCCTTAATGACAATCGACTGCTCTTTACCCGTCGCTTTGTCCTTCGCTGACACGTTCAAGATACCGTTTGCGTCAATATCAAAGGCGACCTCGATTTGAGGCATGCCACGTGGTGACGGCGGGATATCTGCCAGATCAAACCGACCCAACGATTTGTTTTGCCCTGCTTGCTTCCGCTCACCTTGCAATACATGGATCGTCACAGCTGTCTGGTTATCTTCCGCGGTTGAAAACACTTGCGTCTTCTTGGTTGGAATCGTTGTATTTTTCTCGATGAGCGCTGTCATGACACCACCCATAGTTTCGATACCAAGCGATAACGGCGTCACATCCAACAGTAAGACGTCTTTCACATCACCGGCTAACACAGCACCTTGGATCGATGCACCCATCGCCACCGCTTCATCGGGATTCACGTCTCGGCGCGGTTCTTTGTTGAAGAAGGCTTTGACTTTTTCCTGCACCAACGGCATCCGCGTCTGACCACCAACTAAGATCACATCATTGATCTCAGATGCCGAATGACCAGCGTCTTCCAGTGCCATCTTGAGCGGAGCTAACGTCCGTTCAACCAAATCCTCGACCAAAGATTCAAGCTTCGCGCGCGTCAATTTTACATTTAGGTGCTTCGGACCACTGGCATCTGCCGTGATGTAAGGCAGGTTTACGTCCGTTTGTTGACTAGACGATAATTCGATCTTTGCTTTCTCTGCAGCCTCTTTCAACCGTTGCATTGCGAGAGGATCGCCTTTGAGATCCATTCCTTGATCTTTCTGGAAAGACTCCGCCAGATAATCAATCACACGCAGGTCAAAATCTTCACCGCCTAAGAAGGTATCACCGTTCGTTGAAAGCACTTCAAACTGATGCTCACCGTCGACTTCGGCAATTTCAATAATTGAAATATCGAAGGTACCGCCGCCTAAGTCATAGACCGCAATCACGGAGTCACCACGCGACTGATCCATCCCGTAAGCAAGCGCTGCCGCTGTGGGCTCATTGATGATCCGCTTCACATCTAAACCAGCAATCTTACCGGCATCCTTGGTCGCCTGACGCTGGCTGTCATTGAAGTAAGCAGGAACGGTAATGACGGCTTCGGTGACTGGCTCGCCGAGGTAATCTTCGGCAGTCTTTTTCATCTTTTTCAAGATTTCAGCTGAGACTTGTGGTGGCGCGAGCTTGTCACCCTTCACCTCAACCCAGGCATCACCATTATCGGCACCAACAATTTTGTAGGGCACCATTTTGATGTCTTTTTGAACAACGTCATCGCTGAATTTGCGGCCAATGAGGCGCTTCACAGCATAAACAGTGTTATCTGGGTTGGTCACTGACTGACGCTTTGCTGGCTGACCCACCAACGTTTCATCATCGGTATAGGCGATGATTGAGGGCGTGGTGCGATCGCCTTCTGCATTTTCAATCACACGTGGCTTGCCGCCTTCCAGCACCGCCACGCAAGAATTTGTTGTCCCAAGATCGATTCCTATGATCTTTCCCATGGTTTTTCCTCTCTGTTCATCCATGTCCGGATAGCCGGATAACTTCATTCGTTTATTGCGGTTTTTTGGCCGCGTTCAAGTGGTTAATTCGTAGAAGGCTTCGTCACGACAACCATCGCCGCGCGAATCACTCTCCCTTCGAGCTTGTAACCTTTTTGCATCACTGCCATCACGGAGTTTGGCTCATGCTCAGCCGATTCCACCATGCTCATGGCTTGATGCTCCTGTGGGTTAAATGTCTCTCCCACCGGATCAATCGATTCAACACCGTGCTTTGATGCAGTATCTAAAAGCAACTTGTGGGTCATTTGAGTCCCTTCGAGCATGGCTGCATCGAACCCTTCAGTGGTCTCGGCCAATTCCAGCGCGCGATCCATGGAATCAAGCACTGCCAAGAGATCTTTGACAAACTTCTCGACTGCATATTTGTGGGCATTCTCAACATCCCGCTCGGCGCGACGACGCACGTTCTGCAGATCAGCTTGGCTGCGAAGTAACGCTTCTCTGAGTTCTTCAACCTGGGTTTCAAGACTGGCGCTATCGCCATCATCGGCGCTCGCATCCTGCTCTGAATCCTCGGGATCGGGCGAATCGAGGTCCACATTGGCCTCATCCATCGTTGTCTCTTCAGGTGCTTCAGACGCATCCACTGTGTCTTTCATGACGTCGTCATGTGATGGTGATTTTTCGTCAGCCATAATCTCCTCCTTGTTTCACCCAAGAGTGAGCTACACTCTCTACGGATACGCATGTATAAGGTCATATCCTCGAGTTTCAACAGACAAACAAATGCTCTTACAACTGAATGTTCAAAATTTAGCGACTTTAGCCTCTGTCGATCTTGAGCTCACCGGCGGTTGTATCGCCGTCACCGGAGATACCGGTGCAGGCAAATCCTTGATCCTCGATGCCTTGGAACTGGCTCTCGGCGCTCGCGCAGACACCGGACTTGTTCGCGCCGGCACCGACCGCGCCCAAATCATCGCTGAATTTGATATTTCTCGATTACCCTCTGCGAAGGCTTGGTTAACAGAGAATGAGCTCGACCAAGATCACGAACTGGTCTTGCGCCGCACATTAACCTCTGAAGGTCGCTCCAAGGCTTACGTGAACGGCACACCTGTTTCAACCTCGCAGCTCAAAGAGCTCTCCGAACAGTTGGTCCTGATGCACACACAGCATGCCAACCAAAAGCTATTGCAAACCAAGCATCAATTAGCGTTACTCGATGAGTTTGCTGACCACGGCCTGGCACGCAACGCATTTCAGACAGCTTACCGTGATTGGGTTGAAACCCAAGCGGCACTGGATCTGTTGAAAACAGATGCGTCCAAGGCAGACGCTGAACGTGAGCTTCTGGGGTTTCAAGTTGACGAACTCAATACCTTTGACCTGCAAGAGGGCGAATTTGAACAACTCGATCAAGAGCAGCGACAGCTGGCTTCAGGCGATACATTCCTTCGCATCACCGAACACACACTGGCCATTTTGGCTGGCGATGAAACGGGTGGGTTAATCAGCCATGCAGAGCGCCTGGCAGCCGATATCAGCCAAATCACCAATGGCCATTCCGGACTGCAAAATGCAGCTGATTTATTGGATCAAGCGTCGATTGCGCTCACCGAAGCACGTCACGAAATTCAACATGCGCACGATCAATTTGATCTCGATCCTGAGCGCTTGCAATTCGTTGAGGACCGCTTAGCGCAGGTCTTTCAACTGGCTAGAAAACATAAAGTTGAGCCAGACGAGTTGGTCTCTCATCATCAACGCTTAGTGGCACGACTGACGGGTATCGCTGAGGCTAACGATCGCATTCCGATACTCGAACAAGAGGCTTTAGAACGTGAGGCAGTTGCCAGTGAGAAAGCAACCGAGCTCACTCGCGTGCGCACGATCGCGGCCCAACAGTTATCGGATGAGGTCACCGCCAATTTTCCCGGCCTTGGAATGGAGCATGCCAAGCTTGACATTCAACTCACTCCCAATGATTCGTTAACAGCCACTGGAGCTGAGTCACTGCAATTCTTTTTCCAACCGAATCCAGGTCAACAAGGTGGCGCCTTGTCAAAAATTGCATCTGGGGGCGAACTCTCCCGCGTCAGCCTCGCCATTCAGGTGATCACTGCGACACGGCTTGCAACCCCAATGTTGGTTTTTGATGAAGTCGATGTGGGGATCGGAGGAAAAACGGCCGCTAAGGTGGGAGAGCTTCTCACCGAGCTCGCTAACAATGCGCAAGTGCTTGTCGTGACGCATCAACCACAAGTTGCCGGTCAAGCCGATCAGCACCTACACGTCCAGAAACAATCCGATGCTGATGTCACGATCTCGGAGGCCAGGTTGTTGACTCGAGCCGAACGGATCGACGAAATCGCGCGCATGCTCGGAGGGCATACAATCACTGAGAGCACTCGACAAGCTGCCGCTGAGTTACTCCGGGATTAGACCCCGATCAACTGACTCGCTGCCCAGTAGTACAGCGGGATTCCGACGATAATGTTGAAGGGGAAGGTCAACCCAAGCGACAAACCCAAATACAAACTGGGGTTGGATTCCGGAAGCGCATGTTTTAAGACCGCTGGAACTGCAATATAAGATGCGGATCCGGCAAGCACTGCCAACAAGGTCGCATTGGCAACGGACAGCCCGCTCACCGATGCTAACAGGAGTGCGATCGAGGCGTGCACCATGGGTGCCAGAATCCCATAAAACGCGAGCCGCTTCGGCACATCTTTCAGATCAGTCAGTCGTTTTGCCGTCGCAACACCCATATCCAGTAAAAAGAACGCGAGCATGCCTTTGAAAATCATCCCGGTGAATGGATCCATGATGGTTTCCCCAGAGGCACCGGTCACCAAGCCAATCACCATGGCTCCAAGAAGGAGTATCTGAGCTCCTTCAGTGAAAGACTCTTTTAAGACCACCAAGAATCCTTGATGCTCCTGACGCGCCTCTTGGCTTCGATACAGATTCGCCACCAGGATCGCAAAGATAATGGCCGGCGACTCCATCAGTGCCATCGCCGCTGCCATGTGACCGCCATAGGCGAGTCCATTGGTTTCTAAAAACTGTGTGGCCGTAATAAAAGTCACCGCCGACACCGACCCATAAGTGGCAGCGATTGCGAGTGCATCAAGCGGATTAATGACGCGTTTCAAGAACACAAAGCTCATCAACGGAATCAGTAATGCGAGGCCCACGGCAAACACTAGATCTCGCAAAATCGCCGGGTTAAACCCGCTTTCGGCCAACGAGAAACCGCCTTTGAGACCGAGCGCCATGAGCAAATACAAAGATAAGAATCGCGCGATCGCACTTGGGATCTCTAAATTCGAGCGAACGAGCCCTGCAAATAAACCCAACACGAAAAATAAGACGCTCGGGTCCAACAACGGACTTGAGCTCATGATTTTTTAACCGAGCATTCCGGACAAGTCACATAAATGATATGCGTGTGATCGACAATGTCGCAGCCATGGTCAGCGGCAATTTTTTCCTGCAACGCCTCGATCTCCGGGCTGACATATTCAATGACCCGATGACATCGGACACAGACCATATGATCATGATGGTCATCAGGCTTTAGCTCAAACACGCTGGTCGTCGCATCAAACTGGTGACGCTCGACAAGACCCGCCTCCTCAAACTGAGTCAACACCCGATAAATCGTCGCCAAGTTCACATCCACTCCGGACTCATGCAGTTTCCGGTAAACCACTTCAGCCGACATATGCTCTCCCTCATTCGACAGCAACAGCTGCAGAACGTGAATGCGTGGAAGCGTTGCTTTTAAGCCCGCTTTTTTTAATTCATCGGTTTCGTATTGCATGATCAATGGACTCACTCGCCTAGCATCTTTATCATTCTGCCAAGAATTTCCTTAGGAAGATATTGATGCGACTGATTTCGATTCACGTTCTTGTTGCCAGTTTACTGCTCGTTGGCTGCAGTTTCCCCGGCGTTCACAAAAACCCAGTCAAGCAGGGCAACCAATTAATTCCTGAGCGCGTCGAGCGCTTAGAAGCAGGGATGACTCGTGATCAGGTGCAATTTCTGCTGGGCTCGCCGATTACCGTCAACACCTTCAACCCCAATCGTTGGATCTACCTTGAGCGGATTGATTTCGACGGTGAAGTGCAACAAAACACCTATCTCATTGTGAATTTTAAGAACGATCTCGTTTCTGAGATTCAGCGCGAGTCCGGCGGCTCTCCTTCGGATCCACTAACAAAGATCGATACAACTCCACCCGATCGCCAGGATGAAGGATCGTGGTGGTGGCCGTTTTAACACGGACACCAAAGATCCCCATCGGAATCGTATCGAGGTCAATGTCAGGAAATTGATTGGCCAATCCTGATTGGACGGCAGCCTCAAACACCGTTGTCCCGTCCGGGACATCAAGCTCGACAATCGATTGCTGATCGGGCGTTGCGTAAACGACCTGGATCTTCATGATCTAACGTCCATAAAGTTCATCGGCACGGTCGCAGAATGCGTCCACCAGACTGCCGGCAATCTGCGAAAACACCGCGCCGATCGCCATGGCAATGAAACGTCCTGAAAACTCAAATTCGAGCTCAAGACTGACGCGACATGCGTCACCACCCACAGATTCAAATCGCCAATGGCCGCCGAGAGACTTAAACGGACCCTCAACTAAAGAGAGATCGATGCGGCTTGGTGGGGTGAGGGTATTTCGAGTGGTGAACGCTTGACGAATACTGCCTTTTTGAATCGAGAGTTCGCCAACGATCGCCGATCCGCTGGCCTCAAGCACCCGAGCAGCACCGCACCAAGGCAAAAATTCAGGGTAACGAGCAAAGTCATTGACCAAGTCAAACATTTGCTCTGGAGTGTGCGAGACTAAGGCTGTTCTCGTAATTTTAGGCATCAATTCCTCAATTGCCGTTTGACGAATCGGCAAATATACGTAAAGTCGCCCGCCATGGCCAAGAAATCAAACAGTAGTAACAACCAAATCGCTCAAAACAAGCGAGCACGATTTGACTACCATATCGATGAAACATTTGAGGCGGGTCTGCAGCTGCATGGCTGGGAAGTGAAATCGATCCGTGCGGGCAAAGCCAATTTGAGTGACACCTATGTGATCATCCGAAACGGCGAAGCATTTCTGCTGAATTCTCAAATTACTCCATTGGAATCGGCATCCACCCACGTGATCGCAGATCCAATTCGGACTCGAAAATTATTGCTCCACAAAAAGGAATTAGCGACCATTCATGGCGCCTTGAGCCAAAAGGGGCATGCGTGTGTGCCGCTTGAAATGTATTGGAAAGGGCCACTTGTGAAAATCAAGATTGGTCTGGCTCGCGGGAAGAAGCAACACGATAAGCGCGACACCATTCGTGATCGGGAATGGAATATTGAAAAGCAGCGCGCGGTCCGCCATCGAGTGCGCTAATGACCGAGGCTGACTGGCTCAAGTTAGCCCTTCTTTGCCTTGCTGGTGCGGCCTCTCCTGGACTTTCCTGGCTATTGATCCTCTCGATGTCTGCATCAAAAGGTACACGGGTCGGAATCAGTGGTGCACTGGGTCATGGACTCGGGATTACCGCGTTCGCATTAATCACAGTCTTTGGGCTATCTGCGCTTCTGATCGCAATGCCAAAACTGACGTCCGCTCTGACGCTTCTTGGCATTGGGTTACTGGTGTTTTTTGGGTACCAGCTAGTCACGGCTGGAAAATCGCCTCTCCCTGAGGGCCTCACGACTCGTGGTGGATTCATCGCCGGCTTTTCGATTGCCATCGTGAACCCAAAAGTTCTTGTGTTTTTTCTGGCGGTATTTGGACCGTTCGTCGACCCCACTCATCCGACGTCGACGCAGATGCTAATGGGACTTCTCGCCGGTGGCATCGATGCGGGGGTTTATCTGGGTGTCGCTATCGCTGGCTCCACCCTCAAGACACTCCTCAATGAAGCTCGGATTCAGCGGATGAATCAACTGATCGGAGCATTACTTTTCATGTCAGGTCTTTGGATTCTTGGCAAAGAGATTTCATCTTTCGTTTAAAAGGCGCATACTTCTTGGTTCGGGGACGATATGGATTCGACGCCGGTTACAAAACCAAATGTGCATGCCGAGCAGTTCTACAGTGCTCGTAAACCCAACTGTGGACTCGTTAGCTATAACTGCCAACGACGAAAACTACGCTCTAGCAGCATAAGCTAGACCCTGGGTGGGGATCGTCTCTGGTCCTTATCAACAGGGTTCGAAACAGAGACTCGCTTCAACGCTGTGTTCGGGGTTGAGAAGCTAAACTTTGAACTGAACTCGGAATGGTGATCCCTGTGCGTTGGGAGATCCAGACTTAAATTCAAAAACGCGACTAAGCATGTAGAGCGTTTGGCAGCGGACTGACGGACGCGGGTTCAAATCCCGCCGTCTCCACCACCATTGAAAGGTCAACCATCATCGGTTGGCCTTTTTATTTGGCCCTTGATGACGATCCACCCGTTCAATCTCAAGCCCAGGTATGCCTACAATAGATCCTGCGTGGGACATCGGTCGTTCTCCATTAGCTGTTTGTTCGCAAAACTCAGCCTAATGAATGATCGATGTCCCCCGTTAATGATGAAGAGCCACATTGTGTCGAAACTTTTGACCCAACCAAGCCAGCGGAACCACTCATGAATCAAATCCAAACTTTTATCGAACGTCTCCGTTCGAATGCTGACTCTGTGACGTTCGCCGAAGTCATTGATCTGATTGATACCTACTACCATCACACCCCAACTGCGTTCAGTAATGGGTCAGTAATCAATCAGGCGGGAGAAAATCAGGGCTCGGCCAAAGTCTTATCATTTGCCCGCCTCCATGGACTCACTGAACAAGAGACCCTCCACTGTTTTGCTGAGCATTGGCGTTCGGTGCGTTCAAACCCCGATGGCTCGGATCATCAAAACATTCGGCAATTCATGCAAAATGGGTGGAATGGTCTCCAACTCTCTGAGGCCTGCCTAACGATCAAGGGCGGCTGATACTCTCACCCTCTACCCCAAAACACGCTGACTGACATCAAGGAAAACGAATGGAATCGAACCCGTCTTGCCCGCATTGCAACCAAACAACAACGTATACAGATACAACTGCCTGGTTTTGCGCAGACTGTGGGCATGAATGGCAAGAGGAAGAAGCCTCCAACGAGACCAGGGAGCCGACCGCTCGCGATGCGAATGGGACAGTATTACGCGATGGCGACACAGTGACATTGATCAAGGATTTGAAAGTACGCGGCACCTCTTCTGTGCTCAAAATGGGAACCAAAATCAAACAGATCCGAATCGTCGATGGTGATCATGATATCGATTGCAAAACCGACCTTGGACCGATGATGCTGAAAAGTGAATTTTTGAAGAAATCATAAAATGAAAATTGCTTCCATTTTTTGGAAGCCGCGATGTTTTTATGCTACCTTTCGCGCTTTGATAATTCCCGACAGATCATTTGCGGAGAGATGAAATGACAGATCGCATTGCGTGCGGCGGCCTTCAAGTGGCTCCCGAGCTTTACCGATTCATTAACGACGAAGCCATCCCAGGTACAGGACTTGAGGCGGACCAGTTTTGGGCTGGCGTGGATCAACTGGTCCATGAACTGGCCCCAATCAATCGTGAACTGGTGGCAAAACGCGATGTTCTCCAAGAAAAAATTGATGCCTATCACAAGGCACGTCAAGGCCAGCCTCACGACGCTGCCGAATACAAAGCGTTTCTCGAAGACATCGGTTATCTGTTACCTGAACCACAAAATGTGTCGATTACAACAGAGAACGTTGACCCAGAAGTTGCCACCATCGCAGGGCCCCAACTGGTCGTCCCTGTCATGAATGCACGGTATGCATTGAATGCAGCCAATGCCCGCTGGGGAAGCCTTTACGACGCGCTGTATGGGACTGACGTGATTTCGAATGATGGTGACGCATCACCTGGGTTTGAGTACAACCCGATTCGTGGCGAAAAGGTCATCGCATTTGCCAAACACTTTCTTGATCAAAATTTTGGTCTCGATAGCGGGACGCATGCCGATGCAACCTCATACAAAATTATTGATGGCGCGCTCAAGGTCAATCTTCCGACTGGATTGGTGGGATTACAACATCCTGACAAGTTCGTTGGCTATCGGGGTGATAGCAGTGCACCGACAGTGGTGGTCTTAAAAAATCACGGTCTTCACGTGGAGCTTCAGTTTGATAAAGCACGGCCTGTCGGAAACGCAGATCCAGCGGGGATCGCAGACATCCTCATGGAGTCTGCCTTAACGACCATCATGGACTGTGAAGATTCCGTCGCCGCAGTCGATGCTGAAGATAAAGTCGTGGTGTATAAAAATTGGCTTGGCCTCATGAAAGGCGACCTGACGGAGTCTGTTTTTAAGAACAATAAAAACTTGGTCAGAAAGCTCAATGAAGATCGCACCTATCAGGGCCCCCATGGATCAACATTGACTCTTCCAGGACGCGCATTGATGTTCGTTCGTAATGTTGGCCACTTAATGACTAATGAAGCAATCTTGGATCAAGACGGCAACGAAGTGCCTGAAGGGATTCTCGACGGTATTTTTACCACCATGATTGCCATTCATGATTTAAAACGGACAGAAAACAAGAACTCTCGGGCCGGCTCTGTCTACATTGTGAAGCCAAAAATGCACGGCCCCGAAGAAGTGGCATTTGCCAATCGTTTGTTTGGCGCGATTGAAGACCTCCTTGGGCTTCCGCGTCATACCGTCAAAATGGGCATCATGGATGAAGAGCGTCGCACCACAGTCAACCTGAAAGCCTGCATCAATGCAGCCGCCGAGCGCGTGGTCTTCATCAATACCGGGTTCTTGGATCGGACAGGGGATGAGATGCATACCTCAATGCATGCCGGACCCATGATTCGCAAGGTCCACATGAAAAAAGCGACCTGGATCAATGCCTACGAAAACTGGAACGTCGACATCGGTCTTGAATGTGGACTTCAAGGGAGAGCTCAGATTGGTAAAGGCATGTGGGCGATGCCCGATCAAATGGGCGCAATGGTCGAACAGAAAATTGCGCACCCGAAGTCTGGTGCCAATACAGCCTGGGTACCATCACCAACGGCCGCCACATTGCACGCCTTACACTATCATCAAGTGGATGTTTTCGACGTACAAAATACGCTGAAAGGAAAGCGCCGCAACACCGTTGACGAGATTCTCGACATCCCATTGCGCGCAGATCCGAATTGGTCACCAGAAGTGATTCAGGCTGAACTTGATAACAATGCCCAAGGCATTTTGGGTTACGTCGTTCGATGGGTTGATCAAGGGGTTGGCTGCTCCAAAGTTCCGGACATTAATAACGTCGGCTTAATGGAAGATCGTGCAACGCTTCGGATCAGCTCCCAGCATATCGCCAATTGGCTCACGCACGGAATCACCAACGAAACACAAGTCCGCGAGACCATGGAACGGATGGCGAAAGTGGTCGATGGACAAAATGCCGGAGACCCAGCTTATCATCCAATGGCGCCTGACTTTGACCAATCCATTGCGTTTCAAGCCGCACTGGATCTTGTCTTGAAAGGCGTTGATCAGCCCAATGGCTATACGGAACCGGTCTTACACCGCCGCCGCCTAGAGCTGAAGCAAAAGGCTTAACAAGGCTTGACACACCCTCCGGTAAGCGCATATTTATCTCATCGCGTGTCGCCGGAGGGATCCATGCTGAGAACAATCATCATCTGCTGTTTCATCGCGCTGTCATCTCTGACATCTCCAGCAATTCAGTCAGCTGAAACTCCAGAGCCAGTGCAACAAGTCACGAATTTTGATTCCTTTGAATTACCGCCATGGTTCAAAGTCAGTTTCCTGGATCTTTCTGAAGACAACCTCGAAGCCACAGATGCCAACAAACATTTAGTGGTCTTTTTTTGGCAAGACTTCTGCGCATATTGCAAAAACACCATTGAAAAAAACCTGACGCAACAATCCATTCGGGACGTCTTTGACCAGCATTTCGATGTGGTCGCACTCAATATCTGGGGCGATAAAGAGGTCTACGGTCTGGATGGCGAAGCCACAACGGAAAAAGAGATCGCTCGAGCACTGGATGTCCAATTCACCCCGACCATCATTTTTTTTAGTGCAGACGGAAAACCCGTGCTGCGCTTAAACGGCTATGTCTCGCCAAATGAAATGCAAGTCGCACTCAACTATGTCAAAACGAAGACTTACGAATCACAAAGCATTTTCGAGTATTTGGCTGCGAACCAACCGCGAGCGGTCAATGCCTCACTCAACACCCAGCCATTTATCCAAAATGACACGAATCTCAGTGCCAAAGGCAAACCAAAGGCGGTGTTATTTGAGCAAACGAACTGTCCAGATTGCGATACGTTTCATCGGTGCGTGCTTTCCCTTGACGCTGTCCGAGAACGCTTTGAACCCTTCCACACGGTTCAACTCGATATGTGGTCCAAAACGCCGGTCACGACGCCGTCGGGGACCGTGAAAGCCGCCCGTGACTATGCGCGCGACATCAACGTGCTTTACGCGCCAAGCTTGATCTTATTCGATGCCGATGGAACTGAAATCATCCGCGTGGAATCACAACTGAGGAGTTTTCACACCGAAGCCGTTTTGGAATATATTGCGCAGGATATTTATCAGAGAGAGCCGAATTTCCAACGGTACATCGAAGAGCGTGGTGACATCATCCGAGCCAAAGGCGAACAAGGAAAGACTCTCAGCACTCGCGATATTTGCCCTGAACTTTTCGACTAACAATCTGCCCCTTCCCATGTATAATCGATACCTTGCGGCAGGGGCGCACTAGCTGAGAAGAACCCTTTGAACCTGATCCGGTTAATACCGGCGTAGGGAGCCTGAAAACAACAATCTCTCCTTTTGTTGACCTTCTGCGCGCAACGTTTGATCAGGAGTCAACTCATGCGTATTCGACAATTCATTACCGCTGCTCTCTGCGGGCTTTCACTCACCACAACCTCCGCGAGTCATGCGGCAAAGGATGAGGTCACCGTACTTCTCGATTGGTTTATCAATCCAGATCACGCACCGCTCATCGTCGCAAGCCAAACCGGATTATTTGACAAGGCCAATCTCACCGTGACACTGGTTGAGCCGGCAGACCCGTCAATGCCCCCCAAACTGGCAGCGGCAAAACAAGCCGATGTGGCCATTAGCTACCAACCATCACTGATGGTTGATCTCAATAACGAGCTGCCCTTGATGCGGATTGGGACACTGGTTCATAGTCCATTGAACTCACTGGTGGTCCTGGCTGATTCCGAGATCAAGACCATCGCTGATCTCAAAGGTAAAACGGTTGGTTTTTCAGTTGGCGGATTTGAAGATGCCGTCCTTGGAGCAATGCTTGAAACACATGGATTGACGCTGGCCGATGTCACGTTGGTCAACGTGAACTTTGCACTCTCACCGTCACTGTATGCCAAGCAGGTTGACGCTGTCATCGGAGCATTTCGAAACTTTGAACTCAACCAAATGGATATTGATGGACGCCCAGGTCGTGCATTTTATCCCGAAGAGCACGGTGTTCCTGCCTACGAAGAACTGATCTTAGTTGCACACCCTGACTATGCTGGAATGGACAAACTCGAGCGGTTTTTAAGCGCGCTGGATCAGGCCTCTAGCATGATTGTTGAAGACCCAGAGGGAAGCTATGCCTCATTTGTCAGCTATCGGCCTGATCTTCTCGACAACGAGCTCAATCGTCGTGCGTGGCGAGATACTGTGCCTAAGCTTGCTCGTGAAACCCGAAAAACTGACGCACACTCCTGGAATCAGTTTGCCCAATTCATGAAAAACCGCGGGCTCATCAAAGGCATTCCCCAGCCAGAGACCTACCTCTTTCCGTCAGGAGCGCAATGACCGAAGTTGTCTACGTCCTTGCCCCAGTGCTCGCACTGGGGTTGATCGGATATTTTTCGACCCGATTGGGCTTCTTCTCGGGATCACACCGTGATGGACTATCCAAGTATGTGTTTGACTTCGCCGTTCCAATGCTTTTGTTTTCAGCAGTGGTCGAACTCGAGTCACCCAAAGCCTCCGCCACCATGCTTTTTGTGAGCTACTACATTCCACTTGTCGCCGTCTTTGCCGCCGGACTCATCGTCAGCTGGCTCCTGTTAAGACGGCCAGTGGTGGAATCGATGATCATTGGTCTTGGCTCATGCTTTTCCAATACTGTGTTATTGGGCGTTCCCCTCATCCCACGAGCACTTGGCGAGGAGGCCCTCTTTCCCTTATTTTTACTCATCTCGGTCCATGGCATTACCATTTTTACGGCCGTCACGGTCGCGATCGAAATTGCTCGTGGTCGTGATGCAGGTCTTGCGAATCTCCCGAAGCAGGTCGTATCCGGACTCGTTGCCAATCCTTTAATTGTTGGGTTAGCCCTCGGATTTGCCTGGAAAATGACCAACCTTGGCATTCATCCAATTGCCGCAGACATGTTTCATCTAGTGGCTACAAGCGTGGTGCCTGCTGCACTCTTTGTGCTTGGAAGTTCACTGGCCAGTTATTCCATCTCAGGCTCAGTCGGACCGGCAATTCTCGTGACCATACTGAAAAATGCCGCGCATCCATTGGGCGTCTTTTTACTCGGCTCGTGGCTTGGTCTTGAAACATTATGGCTGTCGGTGGCAACAATGCTTGCTGCGATGCCGACTGGAATGAATATGTATCTTTTTGCGAGTCGTTACCAGGTCTCACCACCGACGGCCACAACGAGTATTTTTATCTCAACCGTGTCATCCATCATCACAATTTCAGTGGTGATTGCTCTTCTCGCGAGTGTTTAAGGTTCGATCAAAATCGCCCGAAAATCATTGACGTTTGTACCAGTCGGCCCTGGAATGACGGATTGCCCGATAGATTGGAAAAAGGTATGTGCATCTTGTCTCGACATCGCGTCCCGATGATCCAGTCCGTGGCGACGCGCTTTGATCAAGGTCTGATCATCAATCAATGCGCCAGCAATCTGAGCGCCACCATCCACGCCATCGGTGTCACAGACGATCGCTGAAATCCCTCTCGTGCCCTCAAGTGCATCAAGTAACGCCAGTGCAAAATGCGCATTGGGGCCACCAACGCCGTCCGCGACCACTTTGACGGTTGTTTCACCGCCAGACAGTAAACACAGTGGACGCTCAAGCTTCCGATGACGTCGCTGCCACAGCGCCGTTTCTGCCATTACTCGGGCGACGGTGACAGAGTCTCCCTCAATCGAATCCCCTAACAGCCAACACTCCACACCTTCAGATTCGAGGAAGGCTTGTGCTTGTTTTAACGACTGTGACGGTGCTGCGACGATGGTTGTCGTCACGCGTTGGAAACAATCTGAGTCCGGATGCGGTGTCGCATAGTCTGCATTGGATAACCAAGGCAGCAGTTCATCCAAGAGGTCAATCTGATAACGCGTTAATACCTCAATCGCGTCGCTCTGATTGGTATGGGCAGGAACGGTCGGTCCAGAGGCGATGAATTCCACACGATCACCGGGAACATCAGATACCAAAAAATTCAGCACATGCCCTTGGCAGGCTTCAACCAGTCGACCACCCTTGACGAGCGATAATTGTTTACGCACGGTATTGAGTTCAGAAATTGTGGCCCCTGATGCAAGTAATGCTTGGTGTGTGCGCATTTTTAAATCAGCATCCATCGATACCAGTGGCGCAGACATTAGCGCTGACCCCCCACCGGAAATCAGACAGACCAATCGATCGTCAGGGCCCAGCGATTGAGCCAATGCGAGCGCTGCTTCTGCAGCCTGCAAGCTTCCTGCATCAGGGACGGGATGAGAGGCCTCAATCACAGTGAGCGTGGTCGACACTTGATGGCCTTTGGGGATGATACAAAGCCCTTCGATATCACCAAGGCACTCTGCGGCGATCGAGGCATGCTGGGCGGCCGCCTTTCCCACGACCAAAAAGCGAGTCTTCCCATCGATCGCCGGAAGCTCGTTGAGATACGGAATTAAACATTCCGCCTGCGCAGCCTCGACGGCATGATCAAATGCGACTCGAAGAAGATCAGAGGGATTCAATGATCACTACCTGACACCGATTCCAGAGTCTGCGGAAGTCGCTCCCGAAGCACGCCGATCGCCAGTGCTCCAAAGACAAGTGCAGAGATATAAAGCGAAGGTGACTGGAGCAGTAACTGAACCGCGGGAAGGATAATCGTAAACAGCGCTGTCAATACGATCACAGCCCCAGCAATCCAATCTTTGGCCAATCCCACCCAAAGGGTTTTAAACACATAGAGTCCACAAACCATGCCTGAAACAAACGCCGTCAGAGTGTACGCGGCCTTCGATGGATAATAGTGGTGAAGACTCAAACACGCGAACACCGTGACCAAGCACGCAATCGCGTAAGTGGATGAACGCATTGACCTAAAATGCCAACGCCAAAATCGTCATTGCCATTGCGATCAACATCAGTGCAAAACCAGTATCGCCGTGGGTCAGTTCTTTCAATAATTTCATAAGGTCCCTCCTAAGAGGCGTCTTTATACCAAATTTTTCGACAAAAATTCAGTGTTTCAGTCAGTTCGTGACTGGCAGGATGAATTCGATTTTTCCGGTGTCCTAGACCGATCCAAACTGCAGCCAATGGGAATGACTGCGATATATCTGAATGAGCCATCAAATCAAAAAGGCCCGGATCACCGGGCCTTTCACCATTAAGATTGGTTCTCAATAAGTTTTCCTGTATCGATCGAAATCGAACGAGGCTTCAATGCCTCCGGCAGTTCACGGTACAGCTCGATATGAAGCAGTCCATGCTCGAGTCGAGCGCCTTTAACAAACACATGATCGGCTAATTGAAACTTACGTTCAAAGCCACGATTTGCAATTCCACGATGCAAGAACTTCCTCTCTTCAGCCGATTCAGCCTTGTCACCGGAAACGGTGAGTTCGTTCTGCTTAGACTCAATGGAGAGTTCATCATCTGTGAAACCCGCAACGGCCATGATAATTTGGTATTCATCTTCCCCAGTGACTTCAATGTTGTACGGGGGGTAGCCTGCACTCTCAACGCGATTCGCGTTTTCAAGCATGCTAGCAAGCCGGTCAAAACCAATAGCTGTGCGATATAAGGGTGAAAGGTCTACTGTCATGTGATCCTCCTAAAGCGATCAATATGTGCTCTTCATTACGACAGAGCGGTTAACTATTTAAGGCCCAAGATGGCGCCTCAAAAGAGAAATGGGATCGCACGACAAATTTTCAAGAGGATGGATTTAAGCGAAGTTCGCGTTTCTTTCCGGTGAGATAATAAAGAATTGGAACCACAAACAGCGTCAACACCGAGCTAAAGCCAAGCCCCCAGACGATGGCTGTTGCAACAGGGGCCCAGATCAGCGAAGACCCTCCAAGTCCTGCGGCTAGAGAAAATAGGCCCGCAATCGTTGTCAACACTGTAATCACAATGGGAACGACACGCCGACGGCCTGCATAAACTGTGGCGTGTTTCAGACTCATTCCAGCGATCAGCCGGTCATTCGCGGCACTGATCAAGACAATGGCCGAATTCACTGCAATTCCAGATAAGGCGACAACTCCATAAAGGGTGTACAGAGACAGCGGATTCCCGGTCACAAAAAGACCGAGAATCACCCCTGTAAATGCCAGTGGAACAGTTACTAAAATCAATAATGGTTGGCCATAACTTTTAAACTGCGTTCCCAGAATGAGATACATCACCCCTAAGCCAAATAAGAACAGAATTCCAATGGAGTCGAGGCTCTCCTGAATATCATCAAGCTCCCCTGAAAAATCTAAATTGACGTTGGGATAGGACGGCTGCAACTGAGCCCAGACGTCCATCACCGCTTGATTCGCAGTCAAGGTATCCGTGACTGCTGAGTCGATGTCAGCTTCCACAGTAATCGTCCGTCGAAAATTATAATGACGAATGGTTCCCAATGCAGGTGCTCGCTCAGCATCCACCAACTCACTCAGAGAAATCATATCGCCATTAGCACTGGGTAATTGTGTACTTAATAATTTGGACGGCGACGAGAATTGACCATCCTCGGCCACCACCCGGATATCCACAGTCTCCCCTTGATCCTGGACTGTCTCAACAATTTCACCGTCGACAAGAATTCGAATATTCCGAGCAATTTCCTGGGGCACAAGACCTGACCGAGCGACTTGATCGGGGTCTAATTTGAGCTGCAGAGCTAAACGACCATCCTGTGCATCATCAGTGATATCTCTCACCCCTACCGTATTTTGCAGAATCGCTCGAATCTCATCGGCTGCCGAACGGAGTTCAGAAAAGTCAGATCCGCGAACTTTAATCGAGATTGGTTTGGCCGCAGGCGGGCCACCTGCGAGTTCAAGAAAGGTCACTCGAGATGGACCGGGGACTCGAAGCACCGCCTCACGCATGCCATTGACGATCTCTGAGACTTCTCGACCGTCTGGATTCAACCCAACCAATACTTGACCACGATGGCTTCCGCGCAAAGGCTCGGTCTCGGTAAATTGTTGGCCCGCGTAAGCGACGATGCCACGCGCCTCTTGATCACCCAAATTCGCACGAACCGCTTTTTCGATGTCCAACGTTAAATCGAGCGTTCGTTCGAGCTTTGTTCCAGGCTCCGTTTCGAGATTGACGTAAAAGACACGAATCGGATCTGAAGCGAAAAAATCGGCACGAATTTGACCGCTGGCCAGCAAACCAACGGCGCCAAGAAAGGCAACTCCTGCAATTACCAAGGTCGTAATTGGGCGACGAAGTGCCCGAACCAATGCATGGGTATAGAGATGACGGATGCCACGATTCAATCGTTGCCGAAATTGCTGCATCTTCCCGGCAGCATTTAACTGCATCCCCGACCCCAGTACATGACCCGGCAACATCCAAAATGCTTCAATCAGGCTGATCAGTAACGCAACCGACACCACCAAAGGAATCACCATCATGAATTTGCCAAGAATGCCTGGTAACAGCATCAGCGGCATAAAGGCTGCAACCGTCGTCAATACCGCAGCCGTGACCGGCGCGGCTGTTTCCGTCAATGCATCCAACACGGCATCGATCCCTGAAAATCCGCGCTCAACTCGATAGTAAATGGCTTCAACCACGACAACCGCATCATCAACTAACATCCCCAATGCGATCACAACGCCAAGTAACACCGTGACGTTAAGTGTTTGACCCATGCCCTGAAGAATCCAGAATGTCCCGGCTAAAATAAACGGGATCCCAATCGCCGTGAGGACTGCGATCTTCAATCCCAAAAAGATCCAGGCAACCACCAGCACCAACATCAATCCAATCAGTGCATTGTTTTGCATGATCGTGAGGGCTTTGCGGGTCGGGATCGTCTGATCATCGATCAACACCAATCGGGTGCCGGTGACTGATTCCAATTCATTCCTGGTGTCGATGTAATCCTTAACCTCATCAACCAGCTCCAAGGTATTGGCGCCTTCGGCTTTCATGACCGCCAATAACACCGCAGGCTCGCCTGCATATCTCACCAACTCGGATCGCTCAGCCTGGGTGCGCGTGACTCGCGCAACATCCCCAATGCGAACGCTGCCATCCCGACCCATAATCGGAAATCGATTGAGATCAAATGCGTCGGTGGATTTTCCTTTCAGCCGGACCAGCCAGTTCGATCCAGCAACATCGAGCTCACCGGCCGCCAAATCCTGAAAATAGGTTTGCACTGTCGACGCCACATCAGAGGGTGCAAGACCCAGTGCAGCGAGCCGGGTGGCATCAAACTCAATCCGAATTTCTGGATCTGCCATCCCTTGTGTATCGATCCGATCAATCCGTTCACGTCGCTCCAGCTCTTTTTCAATCAGAACGGCTTGCTCGCGGAGACTGTCATCGTCACCGGAACCAACAAGCGCCAAGGTCGCTGCTGGAAACGCGTTGGACGAGGTAATCTCGATAAAGATCGGATCCGTTGCTTCAGCAGGAAATTGGCTTTCTGCAGTATTTACTTCGCGCCGTAAGTCTCCGAGGCGGCGCTCGAAAACATGCTCTGGAATATCATCGAAGCGCACCAAAATCGAGGCCAGACCTTCACGCGAATAACTGGAAACAAAATCCAACTGATCCACCCGCTGAATCGCCTCCTCGATGGGATCAGTAATGCGGCTCTCCACATCAAGCGCTGAGGCACCAGGCCATGAGGATGTAATGACAATCCAATTAAAATTAATCGTGGGATCTTGCTGTCTTGGCAGTGACCAATAAGCAAGAATACCCATCGCCAGGACCAAAATGAACGTGAGATTGGTGAGAACTTTATTGCCGATCAGAAGTCGTGCAAATCCGATCATTGACGAATCACCAAAGTGTCACCATGACGCGCTTTAAATCGGCCTTCTCGAATCAGCAACAGATCCATAGCAAGGTCTGTGACGCGGACTGGTTGTCCAAGCGTCGCATTCGGGCGCTCAACAAATTCTGCTTTGCCGTCGACGGCCGCCATAATTCCGTACTGGCGATTGCGTTCAACCAGAAAATCGGCTGGCAATACCCGTGTTTGTGAACGCATCCGAAGCACCCCAGGAATCCCCGGATCAATCGCAGACTGAGGTTGGAACCTAAGAAGACGGGTGCCAGTCCCTGTATCAACTGCACCACTTTCTACAACGAGCTGCAAAACCACCGTCTGTTGTCCGGACTGAAACTCAACCCTCTGGGTCGCATCAACGGCATGATCAAAGGGAACTCGTGCCCGAATATCAACCGCCGTTGAAACGATTTCAAGGATCGGATGACCGACAGAGACACGGGTGCCAACAGAAGCCAGTTGACTGACAATGACTGCGTCAAAGGGCACACTCACCGCACACCGTGAGACCTGTAATTCCGCTTCTTTGAGTGCAACTTCGCTTGCGTTTAAGGCCACACGCGACTGCTGTACTTCAGTGGCTCGGGTATCTTTCAGTTCTTCGCTCGCAATATTGGTTTCAGCAAGCTTGGCAATTCGTGCTGCCTGACGTTGACTGAACTGCAGTTGAATTTCCGCTTGCTTGAGATCTTGCAAAGCTAAATCACGACGAAATTCCGTCTCCCGACAATCCAACTGAACCACCGTCGTCCCTTTGGGCACTCGGTCTCCAGGACGAGCTCTGATGGAGAGGATCTCGGCAGAAATTCCTGAAGATAGAAGGCTGGTCTCAATCGGTTCGGCGCTTGCTGGAAACTCTGCCGTGACACGCTCTTGCAATTCAGAGACGGGAGCGACTGTCACATAGACTTCGGATGACACCGCTGTGGTGCCGACAAAGTACAATCCAGCTGCCAACATCTTGCCAATCCGCGCCATCACAACCCCTTGTTTTCTGCAATGCAACATACTATGGGGAACGACGCACTCGATTCCAACGTGTTCCGTCGAATCGATAGTCTAGACGGTCATGCAGACGCGATGATCGGCCTTGCCAAAACTCGATTCGAGTCGCGCGAACCGCATAACCACCCCAGTGCGCAGGCCTCGGCACCTGATCGGGGTACTGGGCTTCAAGTGCGCTCATGGTCTCGGTTAAGACATGGTGAGACTGAATCACTTCAGACTGCCGACTCGCCCAGGCCCCAAGACGAGAGCCTTTTGGACGCTCTTGAAAATACTCATCGTTTTCTTCGTCACTGAGTTTCTCAACAGATCCCTCAACCCGCACCTGACGCTCAAGCTGATCCCACCAAAACACCAATGCAGCTGACGGTGATGCCAACAATTCCTCACCTTTATGGCTTAAATAGTTGGTGTAGAACTTAAAATCACGGTCGTTCTGACCCTTGAGTAGCACAATCCGGGCATGTGGATGACCCATCCCGTCGACGGTCGCCAACGTCATCGCATTGGGCTCCAGCTGACTGGTGCTCTGTGCGTCATGTAACCAACGCGCAAACAGTACTAAGGGATCGCTCCCGGCATCATCCTCGAGTAACTCTCCGGCCTGATAATCTCGACGCAGTTCTTTCAAATCACGATTCATCAAATAACTCCAACACCTGACTGATGCGCTCGACACGGCACACGTCAATTCCATTGATCGATTGTTTTGGGGCATTTGCCGCTGGAACAATCGCTTTCGTGAAACCATGCTTGGCTGCCTCCCGAATCCGCTCTTGCCCCGATGCAACAGGACGCACCTCGCCCGACAAACCAACCTCTCCAAAAATCACCCAATGTTTTGGAATCGGCCGACCTCGGAAGCTTGAAACACAGGCCAGTAATAAGCCAAGGTCAGCACCTGTCTCGGTGACCTTCACACCACCGACGGCATTCACAAACACATCCTGATCTCCAAGTTGCACATGACCATGACGGTGCAAAATTGCAAGCAGCATAGCCAGACGCTGTCCATCGAGCCCCACAGCAATCCGTTTTGGCGAACCACCAAGACTTGAATCAACTAGGGCCTGCACCTCGACGAGGAGCGGACGCGTTCCTTCCCAGGTACAAATCACTGACGATCCCGGTGCCACACTGTCAGGCCGACTGAGAAAAATCGCCGACGGGTTTTTGACTTCTCGAAGACCGGTTTCAGTCATGGCAAACACGCCAAGTTCACCAACCGAACCAAAGCGGTTCTTGTGCGCGCGCAAGGTCCGAAAACGTCCGCCACTGTCGCCCTCGAGAAGAAGCGACGCATCAATGATGTGTTCAAGGACTTTAGGGCCGGCTAGAGCGCCCTCCTTGGTCACATGACCCACCAACAACACAATGACTCCTGTGGCTTTAGCGAGTCGTGTGAGCTGTGCCGCAGATTCACGGACCTGCCCGACGCTACCAGGCGCTCCTGACAGTGATTCAACCTGCATGACTTGCACCGAATCAACCACGATGAGTGATGGCTTGACCTGCTCAACCATCGCCGCGATCGCCTCAACTCGCGTCTCGGAAACGCATTCTAATTGATCACCGTTGAGCCCCAGTCGCTGCGCACGAAGCGCGATTTGTTCGAGCGATTCTTCCCCGGTGACATACAAACAGGGCTTATTGGCTGACAGCAAAGTTGTCACTTGAAGTAATAAGGTACTTTTCCCCGCACCCGGCGCACCACCGAGCAAAATGACAGAACCGGGAACAAACCCACCACCGAGGACTCGATCAAATTCTGAATATCCTGAGCTGAGGCGTGCCAGTCTTTCAGGTCGTATAGCTGACAATTTTGAACGCTCAGGGATCGTTCCTGCATAGCCAACAGGACGCCCTTTGGCAGGCTCGGCTGCCTGTACCGATTCCACCAGGGTATTCCAAGCTTGGCAGCCGGCGCACTGTCCGGCCCACTGTGATGAGGTCACGCCACAGTCTTGGCATTGATAGATCGATTTTACTTTCGCCACATTGGCCTCCTGTTCAATACAGGATAGACCAGATTTTATCCGACAGCGCGCTCGGAACGACTTGACGTTAAATGTTTAAATCTTCGATGGGTCCGAACGGCGTGCTGCACACTCTCTCCGAGGACTTCCAGCACCACTTGACTCACGAGTCGGTTGGTGAAGCGAGCCATGGTGGCCGTTGATGAATCCAACACTAAATCCAGCGTTCGATGACAGGCTCTCGCCAAAGGCGAGCCCGTCGGAGCGATTGCAATGAGTCGCGCACCACGCTCGTCAGCCAAAGTCGCTGATTGGACCATGGGTGCTGTTTCGCCATTGGTGCATAAGAATAAGAACAGATCGTCAGGCGAAGCAGTATTCGCTGTGAGCTCTTGAATGACGGCATCGGTATGAACCACGACTGCGATGGGTGCACCGATAAATAATTCCTGAGCGCCTCGAGCCAAGCCAGAGGTCGGACCTAGCCCGTAGATCAACAAACGCCGACAATCCAGGATTTCACTAATCACACCGATGAGATCCTGCTCAGGGAGGCGAGTTCGCGCGCGATTGATTCGTGACATGGCTGTTTCAAACATTTTATCAGCCAGTTGCAAGGTCGAATCACCGTCATCCAGACCACGAACTTGGAAGTTGGCTGGATTTGCCAGAGTCTGAGCAAGACGCAGTTTAAAATCTGGAAACCCTCTGCAACCCAGCGAACGACAAAAACGGTTCACTGTTGGCTCAGAGACTCCTGCCGCAGTCGCCAGACGGGCAATACTTAGATGCACAGAATGCTCGGGATCCGCTAAGATCGTCTCAGCTACCGCACGCTCAGATTTGCTGAGACTCGATAGTGAGGCGCGCACTTGATTGATCACTGTGTCGCTCCTTTGTAATTCTTCACATAATATTGAGCACACTCACGTCGGACTCCATCCGACTACCTAGGAGAATAAACAATGTTCAATCGTAGGACAATCTTGTTTGGGATTTTCATGTGTTTTGGCCTCATGAAAGCACAGGCCAATGGCCTGACTGACCTACAAGATCAGCCATCAACAATCCAAGGCCCAGCCGTTGTTAATTTCTGGGCCACTTGGTGCGCACCCTGCATCAAAGAATTACCCGATCTCGAACGACTTGGACAAAAACTCAATGGACAGGCGACGGTTTATCTTGTGAATTTTGGGGAAAACACCAAAACAATCGAGGCGTTTAAGGCGAAAAAACCTGAGCTTTTTGGCGACCACACTGTGCTTTTAAAAGACGCCAAGATGTCAGGCCTTAAAGCGTATGGCTTACGAGGCGTGCCAACCACCGTATTAATCAACGCGTCGGGCGAATCCGTGGAAAGCATTCAAGGCATGAAAGACTGGGGCGCAGATGACATCGTCAATGAGATTAAAGCGAAGATCTTGCCTTAATCGCTTTCTCAAGCTCTTCAAAACTCGGGAATTGTGACAACACGATTGGATCCATTCCCGGGTGATTCACGACATACAGAGGCACCCCGACCCGGTCAAACGCATTGAGATACTCCGTAATGAACGGATCATAGCGGGTCCAATCACCGGTCATACGAATCACTCCATAAGACTCAAACAGTTGATCAACAGCCTCTGTTGTTAATAGCCGTTTCTCAGTGACTTTGCAGGTAATGCACCAGTCAGCAGTCATATTAATAAATACCGTCCGTCCCTCATCAACATGTGCTCGTAAGGCACTTGAAGCGTAGGGCTCTGAATCAATTTCAACCACAGCCTGTTCTGAGGAGGTGGGTGTGAGCTGAGACAAACTTGGGATGGCCGACAACGAGGCGATGACTGCCAACAATCCGAGCGCGCGCGACAAACGACTACCACCTTTCACGAGCCAAAGGCCAAAGACCAAGAGCAACAATCCGCCGAGCATGAAGGCGACAACATCCGATGAGGTTTGCCGTACGAGCACCCACAACAGCCAAATCGCCGTTGCAAGAATGGGAAATGCCAGGAATTGTTTGAGACGAATCATCCAGGGACCCGGGCGCGGCAATCGGCTTGCCAGCTGAGGGCGTAGTGCAAAAACGAGCATGGGAAGCGCCAGCCCGAGACCCAGTGCTGAAAAGACAATTAACGTGATCCACCAAGGCTGAGTCAGAGTGTATCCCATCGCAACCCCCATAAAGGGTGCAGTACAGGGAGTCGCCACAACGACGGCCAGTACGCCGGTGAAAAACTCTGCGCGACCAGAATGACCTTCGGTCAAATTTTGACCAACGCCCGAGAGCGCCATGCCGAATTCAACCCAGCCATACAACCAGAGCCCCAAAATCACGAAGACATACACCAAGAGACCCACAAACCAGGGAGTCTGCAGTTGGAATCCCCAACCGATCTGGGCACCACCTGCTTTCAGCCCGACCATGATCGATGCCAAAACTAGCATTGTGACCAAAATACCCGCTGTATAGAGCCAAGCACCTCGTTGAACCTCGCGCCGCTCTTTGCTCGCTTTGCCCGCGATGGAGAGTGCTTTGATGGACAGTACGGGGAAAACACAAGGCATCAAATTTAGAATCAAGCCGCCGGCTAACGCCATCAAAAGCACCAATCCCAGTGATAGGTTCTGCTGCTTTGCTGAAGGAACGGTCAAGAGTGGATCAAATGGGATGCGCACACTGCCTGTTTCAAGACCAACGACCCATGAGCCGACTGCAAAATCGGCAGGATTCAGGACCCGATCGAAGGTAATCAAGACACCGTCATTCAAAGACTCAACACGTTGCACCAAGCCGAGCGTTTCCCCGGCAGTCTCGGGCATCACGTCTTTCACGTTCAATTCTGTCAGTTCAGAGATCCAAACAGACTGAGCGCCAGCAAAATTCACAGTCGCTGGGAAATCAGTGGGTACAGCAGCACGTGCGGCATCAATCTTCTGGACCCATGGTGTTCTGCGCATCTCGCGCTCAGAGCCCACCACAGGAAGCGAAAGACTCACGACTTGGCTCTCAGGAATACAAATCTCTCGGCAAACCAGCCATCGTGCCTCACCCATCAACGACCACTGACCAGAGACAGACTCAGGGACTGTCACCTGAAATGGATGCAGCACTTCCTCCATGTATCCGTAAGTAAGAAGACTCGTATCTTCACCAAATGGCTTTGTTTTTGCCGCGGGGAAGAGAAGTTCTGGCTGAATTTCTATTTGCCCATCACTCAGTTCAAGAGTGGGCGGCAAGCCTGTTGAACCTGCATTCTTCCAATAGGTGTTCCAACCGTCAGCGATTTCGAGTGATAACCCAAACCACAACGTCTCTCCTGGAACGACCGATTCGACGGGGGTAATCACACGCGCTGTGACTTGATTCGCCTGCGTGAGAGGGGGCAAGACAGCAAACAGGGAATAAATACAAGCTTTTAAAATCCATTTCATCAAGCGAGATTAGCTGATTGACTTCATCAAAAAACTGTATTTTTATACAGCAATGAAAACAAATATTTTACGCCCACTATTTGATGCCGGAAAGTTATGGCAAGGCAGCACAGAAACCGCGATCGAAGTCACAGATACTGGATTTCCTGAGCTCAATCAACATTTCTCAGGCCATGGCTGGCCTGCTCATATGTTGATTGAAATCCTGACAGACGATTTGCTCTCTGCACCCATGCAATGTGCATTTGCCACATGGAGTAGGCAACAGGATGCACGCTGGATCGCTTTGGCCAATCCTCCACTGTCGCCTTGCACTGAACGCTTCATGCAAGAAGGCATTGATCCACAGAAAGTCGA
>OBPS01000009.1_pt1 | contig 55249 bp, 58 predicted proteins | sample 1534661 | NCBI WGS metagenome assembly OBPS01 (sample SAMEA3275493, study PRJEB22092) | marine metagenome | biome: ENVO:00000447 marine biome; feature: The site is in the outerpart of the Oslofjord; material: ENVO:00002010 seawater | collected 2014-06-20T10:00:00+00 | depth 1 m
TTGGTCTTTGGATAACGGGATTATTTCTTGGGCAAGCCCAGCGGCAGACCATCCGGTCCGAGCGGTCCACCGCCGCCCAGCCCGGGCAGGCTGCCCGATTTCGTATTGTTCGAGGTGCCGAGGCCGGGCAGTTGCGCGCCGGACGGCGCCTTGCCCCCGAGCAGGTCCCGGGTGGCCCGGCCCATATCGGCCGGGTTCATGCCGCCCATCTGGCCGCCCATGCCCGGAGGCATGCCGCCGCCCATGCCGCCCATCATGCCGGCGAGACCACCGCGGCCCCCCTTGGAGGCCTTCTTCATCATGTCGGCCATCTGGCGGTGCATCTTGATCAGCTTGTTGACGTCGGCGACGGTGACGCCGGAGCCAGCGGCGATGCGCTTCTTGCGGCTGGCCTTGAGAATTTCCGGCTTGGCGCGCTCCTGGCGCGTCATCGACTGGATGATGGCTTCCTGGCGGGTCAGCATCTTGTCGTCCATGCCGGCGGCGGCCGCCTGGGCCTGCATCTTCTTGTTCATGCCCGGCAGCATGCCCATGATCCCGCCGAGCCCGCCCATATTCTTGAGCTGGCTGAACTGCTCGCGCAGATCGTCGAGGTCGAACTTGCCCTTGGCCATTTTCCTGGCCATGCGGGCAGCTTTTTCCTCGTCGACATTCTGGGCGGCTTTCTCGACCAGCGAGATGATGTCGCCGCGACCGAGAATGCGACCGGCGACGCGCTTGGCGTCGAAGGCATCCAAGCCATCGGGTTTTTCCGAGACACCAAGAAACTTGATCGGCAGGCCGGTGACATGGCGCATCGACAGCGCCGCACCGCCGCGGCCATCGCCATCCATACGGGTCAGCACCAGGCCGGTCAGCGGCAGGCGCTCATGGAAGCGGCGCGCGGTCTCGACGGCGTCCTGACCGGTCAGGGCGTCAGCGACCAGCAGCGTCTCGTGCGGGTGGGTGATCCGGGCGATCTCGTTCACCTCGGACATCATGTCCTCGTCGATCGAGGTGCGGCCGGCGGTGTCGAGGATGACGACGTCGAAACCCTGCAGCTTGCCCGCGCTCATGGCGCGTTTCGCGATGTCGACGGCGCGCTGGTTCGCGACGATCGGCAGGAAGGCGACGTCGATCTGGCCGGCCAGCTGCTGCAGCTGCTCCATCGCCGCCGGGCGGCGGGTGTCGAGCGAAGCCAGCAGGACTTTCTTCTTGCGGGTTTCCTGGATGCGCTTGGCCAGCTTGGCCGAGGTCGTGGTTTTACCGGAGCCCTGCAGGCCGGCCATCAGGATGGCAATCGGCGGCTCGCCGTCGAGCGACAGGCCGACCGGCTCACCCTCGCCGCCGAGCAGGTCGACCAGGGCGTCATGGACGATCTTGATGACCTGCTGGCCCGGCGAGACGGCGCGGATGACGTCTTCACCAACCGCGCGCTCACGGATCTGCTTGGTCGCCGCCTTCACAACGTCCAGGGCGACATCGGCCTCGAGCAGGGCGACGCGGATTTCGCGCAGCGCCGCATCGACATCCTTCTCCGACAGAACACCGCGCCCGGTGAGCTTGTCGAAGACGCCGCCAAATCGTTCTGTGAGTGTGTCGAACATCAAAACCTCAATCCATCGCCATCAATGCAAAGCAAAGCGACCCCGCTGAGCGAAACCTTCGCCGAGCAGGGTTCTCGCCGACCTCCCTCGCCACGTGGGGCGGATGTGCCGGTAAGACAAGCGTGATGCTTGCATGATGAAGCGCGGCTAGTACGTGGCGTGTGGAAAAGAGTCAAGGTGGAGTCGGTTGCCCGGCAGTCGGCCTGACTGGTGCTAGCGCGCGTCGGCGACCCGGTCGTGCGTCATCACGGCCGGCTGGGTCTGCGAGAAGGTCAGCCCCGGGCGATCCGGTCGGGCTGACAGCATGGCGCCGAAAAGCGACGCAAAGATCAGCGCCGCGGTCAGCCACAGGAGGGCTGTCTTTGCGAGCATGCTGATTGCGAATTGTGCCTTGGCCATGATGTCCTCGGGGCGGAGTGCCCGCTTGTTTACGCTACTCATTTCAGGCCTGAGTCCCTTAATGGACCCCTACCCGACGGGTTTCACGTGCGCTTATCGTTAAGAAGGATGGAACACGCTCCGACCAATTTTCATCGATTAGCGTGGAATTGTGTCGCCAATATGGGACCCGCCGCGCCGGATACAACGGCTTGTCAGGTATCAATTGCCGTAAGGCACGACGCCAGCATTCACGGTCTCTCTATCGGAGGAGGTAGCGCCGGCCTGCCCGTCGGGGACAGACGAAGGGACAGAGCCGGCGCCGGAACGAGGGGATGCGGGTGTTTGGAGGGCAAGCCCGCATCTTCTCCGGGACATGGGCGTATACGGTCAGCCTGCCGGACTGGATGATTCCGAATTCGAAAAAGTCTCCGTCCGGCCATTCGAGCGCCGCAGACGCGACAGGATCCGGCCGGCCCGCAGGCACAGCCAGAGGCCTGTCCAGACATTGCCGAGAAGCGGGATCGGAAGGATCCAGAACAGCGTCCAGCGCCAGTCGTCCTCGATGAGCGCGATGAAAATAGCCGCGATCAGAAAGCCGAAATAGAGATCCGTCAGGGTGACAATGCCCCAGGGGTGTCCGACCAGCCAGGCTCCCGCCGCGCCGAAATCCCCGGCCTGCACGGCCCAGACGATGAGAGCGCCGAGGGCGAGGGTGCCGATGGCGGACAGAAGTCGGATCAAAATGCTCACGGAACGGCCTCGCTTTTGCTTATGCAGGCTTTACGGCTGCGGCAGGTCAGCGGATCAACGCTGTCCGCTGGACATCGCCCCGGCCGCATTTCCGAGACAAGCTTTTGACGACGGGCCCACCCGGATTTCAGAGCCCCGGCTGGCCGGGTCTCTGATATGGTCTCCGGTCAGGTTGGCCTCGGCCGCCTGACTAGATCACGGCCGGGTCGCGGAAGCGTTCCTCGTCGAGCTCGCCTTCCCACTTCGCCACCGCTGTCGCAACCGCCGCATCACCGGTCACGTTCACCGCTGTCCGGGCCATGTCCATGATCCGGTCGACCGGCAGGATGAAGCCGACCACGATCGCTGTGTGCTCCGGCGTCACGCCGAAGGTTTCCAGGACAATGGCGAGCAGGAAGAGCGAAGCGGACGGAATGCCCGCCGCTCCGATCGAGACAATGGCCGCCGTGAAGGCGATCATCACATAGTTCAGGAAGGTCAGGTCATAGCCAAAGGCCTGGGCGGTGAAGAGCGCCAAAATGCCCAGATAAAGCGCGGTGCCGTCCATATTGATGGTCGCGCCCAGGGGCAGGACAGAACCGGCGACCGACTTCTTGATTCCCAGATTGTCCGAGGCTGCCGCGATCGTGACCGGCAGGGTCGCCGAGGACGAAGCCGTCGAAAAAGCCACTGCGATCGGGTCCGTCATGCCACGGAAGAAGCGGACCAGGGGCAGGTTGAGAATGACGCGTATCAGAATGCCATAGGTGATGATCGCATGCGCGATCAGGCCCAGGTAAACGGCGACGATCAGGACAAGGATGGCTTGAAGCGCCTCAAGGCCCTGGCTGGCAGCCGTGTAGCTGACCAGCGCGAAAACGCCGAACGGGGCCACTTCCATCACATAGTGGGTGATCTTCAACACGACTTCAGAGGCCGAATTGAAGAGGTCGCCGAGCGGCTTGCCGGCGGCGCCGGTAGACAGGATGGCGACGCCGAGGAAAAGCGAAAAGAAGATGATCGCCAGCACATCGCCATCGGCAAGGGCGGCAATCGGGTTGGTCGGGACAATCTCGAGCAGGCGGTCGGTAATCGAAGGTGGGTCCGTGTTGACCGCGACAGCTTCGACGCCAGCGAGGTCGACGCCATCGCCCGGGCGGAAAATGGCACCGAATGTCAGGCCGATCACGTTCGCGAAGAAGGTCGTGGCCAGATACAGCAGGATGGTCTTGACCCCGAGGGAGCCGAGCTTTGATGGCTTGCCCATCGCGATCACACCAGCGACCAGCGTGGTGAAGATCAGCGGAACGATCAGCATCCGGATCAGGTTGATGAAGAGCAGGCCGACCGGGCGGATCCATGTATCAATGAAGGCGGTGGCGGTGTCCTGGCCCATCGTGTTCGAGGCGATCAGGCCAAAGGCGACACCCAGCACCAAAGCCGCCAGAACGCGCTGCCACAATTTGATCTTGAACCACCAGCCCATGAAGTCTCTCCCCGATTCAGGTGCGCCGCACGGGCGCGCTGATTGAGTCGCACACTAGAGGGTGCGCGGACGGGGTCAATCTTTCGGGGTGGTGAGGCTCAGCTGGCTTTCGCGCTGTAGGCGGCCTTCAGGATCATGGCCGGCATGTTGACAGCGATCCCGGCGATTCCGGCGAGGATCAGCAGCGAGCCAAGCTGGCCGCTACCCAGAAGCAGACCGGTCAGCGCCAGGCCGGCGCCGATCTGGGCCGTGCGGGACACCTGCAGCCAAGACACATCGTCATAACTGCGGGCCTTGTTGATCGTATCGCGTGAAAACCAGATTTGGCCGCCGCGGACATCATGGTCCGTGCGAGTGGTGCGACGCGGGAGCGGATCGAACGTATGGTCTATCATCGACATACGTTCATTATACGGACTTATTTAAAAGATGCAACGGGCCTGTGAGTAACCCTCTTTAGAAGCCGTTTTTCAACATTTTGGGAGTGGGTTTTCAGACCCACTCCCGCAGCGCACCAAGTGCATAACCTCAGCTTTCAGCGGCCATTACCGCGGCGATGGCATTGACCGTGGCACCGATCCGGACCGCGGCCTGGATCTGGGTCGTGGTCAGGCTGTGCTTGCGCAGTTCGACTTCGTGGCTGTCGATGCAAAGGCCGCAGCCATTGATCGCCGAGACGGCCAGGGACCAGAGCTCGAAATCGGCTTTGTCGACGCCCGGATTGGCCAGGATGTTCATGCGCAGCTTGGCCGGCAGCGTGCCGTATTCCTTGTTCTTCGCCAGGTGGACGAAGCGGTAGTAGACATTGTTCATGCCCATGATGGCGGACGCGGCCTTGGCGGCGTTGATCGCCTCGGGGCTGAGATGCGCTTCGGCCTCGGCCGTGATGGCGGCCAGGGTCTTCGGCTCGCCAATGGCGTGCGCGGAGGCCAGGAAGGTGCCCCACTTCTTCTGATCATCGAGATCAGTCTCGCGGGCCAGCGAGGACAGGTTGAGCTTCAGGTCCTTGGCGTACTCGGGAAGCTCGTTCTTCAGTGCATCAAGCGACATGTCGCGCTCCTGTTGTTAGATTGTTCATGAGTCGCATTTGCAGCGTAGGGATGCTTTATCCCGTGACCGGATTGAGAAAGCGTCCAGGGATGTTCGGGGGGTCGGTGCTGGCGGACCCTCGGAGGGGATGGTCCGCCAGCCTGTATCAGATCGTTAGACCGTGTCGCCGCCAACCGGACGGTTGCACGGGCAAAGCTCGTCCGTCTGAAGGGCGTCAAGAACGCGCAGCGTGTCTTCCGGATTGCGACCGACATTGAGATTGGTCACATAGACGTGCTGGATGACATTGTGCGGGTCGACGATGAAGGTCGCGCGGTAGGCAACGCCTTCCTCGGAGCGGATGCCGAGGCTGTCGATCAGCGAACCGGTCGTGTCAGCGAACTGCCACATGCCCAGCTTGTCGAGGTCCGGATGCTCACGGCGCCAGGCCAGCTTGCAGAACTCATTGTCGGACGACCGCATCGCGATCGGCAAACTCTTCAGCTAGGTTGGCGAAGGCGACGATTTCGGTCGGGCAGACAAAGGTGAAATCCTTCGGGTAGAAGAAGATGACCTTCCACTTGCCGTCGAAGCTCTCCTGGTTGATCGGCTCGAAAGCCGACTCGCCGTTTTCTTCGTGTGCATTGAAGCCCGGCTTGACGCCGACAATTTCAAAATCGGGAAGTTTTTCGCCGATACCCAGCATAGTGTCTCTCCAGTTGGTCGGGCCAGCCTTGACGCCTGCGTTTGTGGTGGCGCCGATATGCCGCCACCAGATCGATAAATCCATTGGATTGTTTTTGGGTAAGTCATAGGTAATATCAATACCCATGACTCAGCTTCCCACACTCCGACAACTCCAATTCATCATCGCGCTCGCCGAGCATGGCAGCTTCTCGCGCGCGGCGGAGGCTGTCTATGTGACCCAACCCACGCTCAGCGCCGCGATCAAGGAGCTCGAGACAATTCTCGGCACGGTGCTGGTCGAGCGCGGTGCACGCGGCGCCGTGCTGACCCCGGCCGGGGAGGTGGTACAGGAACGGGCCCAGCGTGTGATGACCGAGGCGGAAGACCTGGTGATTGCCGCGCAGGCTGCGGGTGAGCCCCTGTCCGGTCCGTTCAAGCTCGGTGTGATCCCGACGATAGCGCCCTTCCTCCTGCCCCGTGTCCTGCCGGCCTTGCGGACCCGCTTCCCCGACATCGAACTTTTCCTGCGTGAGGATCTGACCGACCGATTGTTCGACGCCCTGCGGGAGCGCCGCATCGACGCGGCGCTGGTCGCGCTGCCCTATGATGCGCCGCTGATCGAAACGCACGCTATTTGGTCGGATGAGTTCCTGTTTGCCGGGCCGCCCGATCATCCGCTGGCGGCGCGCGAGAAGCTCGCTCCGGCGGATCTCGCGGAGGAACCCCTGCTGCTGCTGGAAGACGGACACTGCCTGCGCGATCACGCCCTGGCGGCCTGCTCGACGGGCTCGGCGCGCTCTGACTTTGCGGCGACCAGCCTGCACACGCTCGTTCACATGGTGAAATCGGGGCTTGGTGCGACCTTGCTGCCGCGGATGGCCGTAGATGCGGGCCTGGTCGACCGGATGGGTCTGGAAGTGCGGGCCTTTACCCCGCCGGTCGCCGGTCGGGAGATCGGCGTCGCCTGGCGCAAAGGGTCTGCGCGGGCCGAGGAGGCAATCCAGCTGGGCAATGCGATCCGTGATATTCTGGAGAGCCCGGCAGTTGCGGCCTGATCAGGCGGCGAGGAGAGCAGCCAGTTTTTGCCCGCGGATCAGCTCGATCTTGTCGATCGGACCCGACACTCTGAACGCGTAGCGATCATCCCGAACCTCCGAGTTGTCCGCGGTCATCAGGACAATATGGCCGCTATATCCGGCTTCTGAAATCAACGGCAGGCTTTCCGAATAGGCTTCGATGGGCGGCAGCCGGCGATCCAGAAACACCAGGTCGAAGCGATCCGGGTTCGCATCGAGGAAGTGCTCGACGGAAATAAAGCCAGAGACTTCAATCCCGGGGCGAATGGCGGTCGCCAGCTCACGCAGGATCAGGTGCTCTACGGGGTCATCATCGATGATGGCGAGCTCCATGGCGGTCTCTCTTTTCAGTCTTGCCCAAGATTAGCTTCACCGTATTCGCCACGATCTCAAACAGATAAGATATTAGCCATGAGCCTTCGATCCGGTGCGGCACCGGGACGCGTGACGGTCATGCGAGGAGAGTGCTAGTTTCTGTATATACAGAAATTCAGGAAAGTCGCCGCTCATGAAACTCTCAGCGCCCATGCAACGCTTCATCGTCCACTGGGGAGAAATGGGCGCGCGCTGGGGGGTGAACCGGTCCATTGCCCAGATCCACGCCCTGCTCTACCTCGCCGAAGCGCCCCTGCATGCCGAAGAGATCACCGACGTGCTTCAGATCGCCCGATCCAACGTCTCCAATTCGCTCAAGGAGCTGCAAACACTGGGACTGGTGAAGCGGGAGCATGTGCTCGGTGATCGACGCGATCATTTCACCGCCACCCATGAGCCGTGGGACATGTTGATGGCAATCGCCGAGGCCAGAAAGCAGCGAGAGATCGATCCGATGATCGAGATCCTGCGGGAATGCGCGGACGCTGCTGAAGCCGACCCGGACACGCCGAAACTGGCCATCGAACGGCTGCGGCGCATGGAGGGTTTCGTCACAAACCTGACCGGCTGGTACGCCCAGATCCGCAAGCTGCCCCAAGGCACCTTGATCAAGCTGATGAACATGGGAACGCGGATCGCCCGCTTCGTCGGCGGATGAACAATCGAGGCGGCTAGAACAGCTCGAGCACCTGCTCCGGCGGTCGACCGATCATGGCCTTGTCGCCGTGTATCACGACCGGGCGTTCGATCAGCTTGGGAAACTTGGTCATCGCCTTGAAGAGGGCCTCTTCATCCTCGATGGCCTTGAGGCCCAGCTCGCGATAATCCGGTTCGGCCTTGCGCAGCCATTCATGAGCGGAGGCGAAGCCCAGCATTTTCATGACGGCCTTGAGTTCCGCCACGCTGGGCGTGTCTTCCATGTAGTCGCGCACATCGAGCGCGCCGCCACGGGCTTCGAGCAATGCCAGCGTCTGACGGGACTTCGAACAGCGCGGGTTGTGCCAGATAATCGTCGAATCGGTCATTTAAGGTTCCTCAAGCGCAGCCATGAAAGCCGGTCTTGTGCTGCAACATCAAGTCTTGGCCTGCGTTTAAACTGCATTCCATGACTCAGGAATCATTCCCGCTCGCTGTCGAAAGCAATGCGCGGGCGGCGTCCAGGTGGAGGCGCTCCACCATGTTGCCGTCGAGCGAAATCACGCCTTTTCCAGCGTTTTCCGGGTCGGCAAAGGCGGCAACGATGCGGGCGGCGGCCTCGAGCTCGCTCGATGTCGGGCCAAAGTAGAGGTGAGCGAGGTCCACCTGACCGGGATGGATCAGTGTCTTGCCGTCAAAACCCAGGGCCCGCCCCTGTTCCGCTTCTGCGCGAAAACCCTTCGGATCGCGGAACTGGTTGTAGACGCCGTCCAGCACATAAAGCCCGCGGGCGCGGGCCGCGCAGACCAGATGAACCAGATGGGGGACCAGGGCGATCCGCTCCTGCTCGGAGGAGCAGCGCAGCGCCTTGCACAGATCATTGGTCCCCGCGATCAGTCCGGCCAGACCCGTGCCGACCGCGCCGGAGATGGCGTTGAGGGCCATGAGGGCCAGCGGGGTCTCGATCATCGCCCAGATCGGGATCGACGAACCGTGTGAGCTGAGCGCCGAGCGCGCGGCATGCAGGTCTCCGACCTGTTCAACTTTCGGAAGGATAATGGCGTCGGCCCGGGCGGCGGCGCGGATATCCGCTGCACCCCACTCGGTGTCGAGCGCATTGATCCGGACAGCCCGGATAGCGCCCGACGATTGCCAGGTAAGCAGCGCGTCATCGACACTGTCACGCGCCGCCGGCTTCTCGTCCGGACCGACCGCATCCTCCAGATCAAGGATCAACAGGTCGGCGCCGACATGGGCTGCCTTCTCGATCGCCCGCGGTTTGGATGCCGGGACAAACAGGGCGGAACGGATCAATCGTCGCATCAAGTCGCTTCCGGGGCTTCTGCTTGGTGACGTTTTGGATATAGCATGTTTTCCATGCCGATGGCCCTCATCCTTTCCAGTCATGTGGCCGCTTCCATGGTCGGAGGCGGGGTCTCGCAGCGTGTCCTGAATGCTGCCGGGATCGACACCATGCTCGTGCCGACGGTGCTCTACGGACGTCACCCGGGCTGGGGTCTGCCAGGCGGCGGGCCGGTCGAGCAGGACCTCTTTGAAAGCGTCCTGTCGGGCATTTCCGATCAGGGTCTGCTCGACGTAACCGATGTCGTTCTGACCGGGTATTTTGCCGATGTCGGCCAGGTCTTTGACAGCGCCGCAGTGATGGATGTGGTGCGCAAGGGGCGCCGCATCAACAAGGGCGCCAAAGCTTTCTCGCCGGAACCTATCATTGTGGTCGATCCGATCATGGGGGATGCACCGGGCGGCCTCTATGTGTCCGCCGCGATCGCCGCTGCCATCAAGGACCAGCTGATCCCGCGCGCGCATCTGGTGACTCCCAATCTTTTCGAGCTCGGCCATATCACCGGTCGGCCCCTGACCGATCTGGCGTCAATCGTCCGGGCGGCGCGCTCAATGGAGCGGCCGGTTCTGGTGTCGTCGCTTCCTCGGCACGGCCAGATCGGGGCGCTCTATGTCGATGAGCACGAGGCGTGGTTGGTGGTTCATGATCGTTTCCCCAAGGCGCCCAATGGGACGGGCGACGCCCTGACGGCCGCTTTCATCACTTACCTGCTGGCCGGGGAGGACGCAAAAGCGTCGCTGGAACAGTCTGTTGCCGCAACGGTCAGTCTCGTGATGCGGGCCGCGGAATGGTCCGCGCCCGAACTGCCGCTGGTTGCGGCGGCGGAGGTTCTGGCGGCCCCGCTGGTCACGCTGGAGGCCGAGGCGGTCCAGCTCGCTTGATCGGCAAGGCGGCGCGCGTTAGCCAGACTGTCATGAGCACAGCTACCCTGCCCGCCCTTCACGGTCATGTCGCTCCCGGCTTCGAGCCGGTTGCCGAGGCCTTTCTTGCCAACTGGACCGATCAGGACGAGATCGGCGCCGGCTTTGCCCTCTGTCACGAGGGTGAGATGGTTGTGGAAATCCATGCCGGCTGGGCCGATCGAAAGAAGTCGATTGACTGGGCGGCCAACACGCTGGTGCCGGTCTATTCCACCGGCAAGGCCATCGCGGCGCTGGTGATCGCCCGCCTCGTCGACCGGGGGCTGCTGGCTTATGACGCACCGGTCGCCGACTACTGGCCTGAATTCGCCGCTGGCGGCAAATCCGCTGTGACCGTTGCCCAGGCGCTGTCGCACCAGGCCGGACTGTCAGGCATCGCCGAGGCGATGGATGCCGGTGACTGGTTCGACGCGGCGCTGATCGAAGACAGGCTGGCGCGACAGGTTCCGCTCTGGGAGCTCGGCACCGGTTCCGGCTACCACCCGGTCACCTTCGGCTTTATTGCCGATGCGCTGGCCCGACGAACCGATGGCCGGTCGATCGGCGCAATCCTGCGTGAGGAGATTTGTGGTCCGCGCGGGATCGATTTTCATGTCGGCTTGCCGGAAAGCGAGCATGCCCGCACCGCCGAACATGCCATGCCAAGACAAGTCCCCGATCTGGGTGAACCCAACCTTCCGCGCGAGCTGGCCTTTCTCAAGCCGTGGTCGTCGCCCGGACGTCGTGGCGCGACCGAATGGCGCAAGGCGGAGTTTCCGGCCGCCAATGCGCATGCGACCGCGGGCGCCCTGGCCCGTCTGATGACCGTTTATGCCGACCATGGCCGCCTTGACGGCAAACGCTTCATCTCAGAGGCAACGCTGGCAGACCTGGTCAAGCAACGCGTCGACGGGCCGGACAAGGTGCTGCCCTTCGACCTGTCCTGGGGGGCCGGGGTGATGCGCAATACCAAGCCGGGTTTTTACGGACCGACGCCGGAAACCGTTGGTCATTCCGGCTGGGGCGGCTCCTGCGCCTTTGCCGACCCGGTCCGCGGCCTGACCGGTGCTTATGTGATGAACCGCCAGCACCATTATCTGGCAGGAGATCCACGCCCGGTCCGGATTATCGACGCGGTCTATGGCTGTCTTTGAGTCGGGTCAGGCCTGATCGTCTGCCAGCCACGCCAGCGCTTCCTCGCGATTGGTGAAGACGCGGATTTTCGTTTTCCAGCCTTCCCGGGTCATGGCGGCCCATAATTCCGGGATGATGCGCTTGAGATCACTGGCGCAGACCAGCGCGGTCTTGGGGGCGTGGCCCTTGCGATAGCGCTCATTCCACGTCCGCATGAAGGTCTGGTGCGCGCGCATCGCCTCCGGGGTGAAAGTGTCCAGGGACGATTGCTCGCTGATGACCAACAGCATGTCGAAATCGCCGGCCCAACCCGGCATGCCCGGCAGCTCCGCAATCGCATGCCGCAAATTCAGCATGGTCGTATTCGAGCCGAAATCGAGCTCGGCAATCTTCAGTGCGCTGTGCAGAATCCAGTTCGCCTTGCCCATACGGCCCTCCGGGAGACACGATCAAAGCATAATCATATTCAGGTAGTCATCCGCTACTGAATTCGTCGCCGCCCTTGTCAGGCCGGAAACCGCCTCTGCAGCCAGTCGAGCAGATATCCGTTCAGCTCGGCCGGTGCTTCCCACATCGTCCAGTGGCCGCAGCCATCGATGACGGCGAACTCGACATCCTTGCACAGGGCCGGCATCCAGCCCGCGAGCTTAGGTGGCAGCATGAAGTCCAGCTCGGCTGAAACCATCAGGCAGGGCAACGAAATGCGATGGTCGACGCCGCCCATGCGCTGCCAGTTGGCATCAAAATTCCGGTACAGGTTGATGCCCGGGCCAAAACCGGTCTTGCGGTAGGCCTCGGCATAGACGGCGCGGTCTTCCGGCCTGACGACAATCCGCTCTTCCGGACGGCCCGCGAATTTCTCGAACTGGGCCGGGATATGGGTGATCTCCGGAAAATAGTCGTCCAGCCTGCCTTCGCGCGGTGGCGCTCCGAAAATGAAGGCGAAGAACGCGTTTTCCTTGCCCTCGAAACGCTGCTCGGCATAGCCCGGTTCCTGGAAGCGCAGGATGTAGTGGTCCTCGCCACCCAGCTCGCGAAAGGCCTCGGTCGGCGCTTGGGATCCGCGCGGCAGATGAGGCGTATTGACCCCGATCACGCCATCGAACCGGTCAGCGGCCAGCATGGCTGCATGCCACGTAATGATCCCGCCCCAGTCATGCCCGATCCAGACCGCCTTGTCGTGGCCCAGCGTGTCGAGCAGGCCGGTCAGGTCGGCGATCATCGTGTCGATGTCATAGGCGTCGACGCCGGTCGGGCAATCGGAGCCGCCAAAACCGCGCAGGTCGGGCGCGATCACGCGATAGCCGGCTTCAGCGAGCAGCGCGATCTGGTTCTTCCAGGAATAGGCCAGTTCGGGCCAGCCATGGACCAGAAGCAGAGGCTGGCCATCGTCCGGTCCGGCGAGATGGACGGAGAGCTCGATACCATTGGTGGCGATCCGCTGGGGAGCCGGAAAATCAGTCATGGGTCAGGCCTTTCGATCCGAAACGTGGTTGTGGATCAATCGATTGGGTTCTGCTGCAGGAGAGAGCAGCCCCTCCGCCGGGTCAAGGGCGCGCGCGCCATGCCGCTCGGATCAGCCTGCGTCCTCGACAGCGGCCAGCTTGCGGTCGCGACGCATCTGGCTCCAGGCGAAGCAGCCCACGCCGGACCAGATCAGCGCGAAGGTGATCATGTGGCCGGTCTCGAAAGTCTCGCCGCTCATGATTCCAATGGCGAACTGGATCGAAGGCGCCGTGAACTGAAGCAGCCCCATGGTCGACAGGCGGAGGCCGCGCACGCCGATGGTATAGAGCAGCAATGGCACGACGGTGATCAGTCCTGATGCCATCAGCAGGCCGGCCTGCAAGGGCGTCTCGAAGAAGTGACCACCGCCGCTGGCCTGCAACCAGCCGAGCCCGACGATTGCGAAGGGGAGGATGAAGAGAGTCTCCCACAAAAGGCCGACGCGGCCATCAACCGCGGCGACTTTGCGCAGATAGCCATAGGCCGTGAAGGTTGTCGCCAGCATCAGGGATATCCACGGGACCTGGCCGACGGTGATGATCTGGTTGGCAACGCCGAGCGCGGCCAGGGCGATCGCCGCGATCCGCCACGGCCCCAGCGGTTCGCGCAGGATGATCACGCCGACGGCAACGCTCATCAGCGGGTTGATGTAATAGCCCAGCGAGGCTTGCAGCACGTGGCCGGTATTCACGGCGAACACGAAGCCCCACCAGTTGATCGAGATCAAAACCGATGTGGCGAGCAGGGTCAGCAGGGTGCGCCGGTCGGCGAGCACGCCGAGCGCCGCGCGCAACTTGCCCGACAGGGCGAGCGACGCCATCAGCAGCGGCACAGCCCAGATCACCCGATGAAGAATGATCTCCACCGCGCTGGCAAAGCCCAGGGTCTGGAAATAGAGCGGCGAGATGCCCCAGAGCAGATAGCCGGTCATGCCGGCCGCGAGGGCCCGGCGCATATCGGTCGTTGTATCGGTGGACATGCGGGCTCCTCGGGCAGTGCGATCCGACGCACATAGGTCGCCCGTCACAAAATGGCGACCCGGATTTTGCGCAAGGCGGGTTTGCGCCGCCCTGCGCAGCCGGATCAATGGCTCAGGAGGCCCTTGTTCAGCAGGCCTTCGGCGATCTGCACGGCGTTCAGTGCGGCGCCCTTGCGCAGATTGTCGGCGACAACCCACATCGCCAGGCCATTCTCGACAGTCGGGTCCTCGCGCACGCGGGAGACGAAGGTGGCGAACTCGCCGACGCACTCGACCGGGGTCACGTAGCCCTCGTCCTCGCGCTTGTCGATGACCATGAGGCCGGGGCTTTCGCGCAGGAGATTGCGGGCTTCATCAGCCGACATCGGCGCGTTCAGCTCAAGATGGGTGGCGATCGAGTGGCCGACAAAGACCGGTACGCGGACACAGGTCGCAAACAGCTTGATCTTGGAGTCGAGGATCTTCTTTGTCTCCATCATCATCTTCCACTCTTCCTTGGTGGAGCCGTCTTCCATGAAGATGTCGATGTGGGGAATGACGTTGAAGGCGATCTGCTTGGTGAAGGCCTGCGGGTTCACCGAGTCATTGACGTAGATGCCCTTGGTCTGGACCCAGAGTTCGTCCATCGCGGCCTGACCGGCGCCGGACACGGCCTGGTAGGTGGCGCAATTGACGCGCTTGATGCCGACCCGGTCATGGATCGGCTTGAGCGCGACGACCAACTGGATGGTCGAGCAATTCGGATTGGCGACAATACCCTTCTTCTTCACACCGTCGAGCGCGTCGAGATTGACCTCCGGCACGACCAGCGGGACGTCCGGGTCCATGCGCCAGGCCGAGGAGTTGTCGACGACGATGGCGCCGGCCTTCGTGATCTTCGGTGTCCATTCCCTGGACACGTCGCCACCGGCGGACATCAGCACAAGATCGACGCTGGAGAAGTCGAAGGTATCGGCATTCTTGCAGCGCAAGGTGGTGTCGCCATAGGACAGTTCGACGCCCATGGACTTGCGGCTGGCAAGGGCGTGGACTTCCTCGGCCGGGAAAAGGCGTTCTGCGAGAATGGTGAGCATTTCCTTGCCCACGGCTCCGGTCGCTCCGAACACTGCAACTTTGACGCCCATTGCCACTTCACCTTTCAAATGCCCGAGATAGTACCCAAGTCGATGCCGGAGCACATAAACCCGCATGTGGGGGCTGGCTAGGTTGATTTTGCGGTACGGACCCCGATTGCCCGCCGGAAGCGGTCAAAACATGCAAGCCTCGCGGGCGCCGACCGCCGCGGGGATCAGTCGCGGGGCGGTCGCTTCATGCGGGCCCAGATCCGCCAGGCGATCAGGCCGACGGTCAGGATCACGATGAGTTCCAGCGCGTTGATGCCGAGGAAGAGCGGCGTTATCAGCCGCTGCATCACGCCCCACGGCCCGTCATAGATCGTCTCGCCCTGGCGCCAGAAACCGACATAGACCGCTGCGGCGACCACCAGCGCCACCCCGAAGAAGGCCAGCCGGATCATCCCGGCCGGATTGAAACCGCGACCGGCTTCCGCCTGGCGATCCCGGTTACGGCGTGTTCGCTCAAGAAAGCGGCGACGGGTCATGGTGTGTCCTCGGCCGGGGGCGAGAAATCGCTATTGGTTTCGCGAAAAATGTCGAGGGCGTCACCGATGTCGACGTCCTGGTCTGCACAGGCGGCGACCGGCTCGCGGAAATTGGCCTGCGAGTGGTTGCTCCAGCAGGCGCCGTTGATGGAGCAATAGCAGAGCTCGATCTGAATATCCCGCAAAGCCGCCTCCATGCCGAGGCCGACATTCTCGCCGCGAATTTCAAAGGTGGTCAGCTCCTCACCGACCGCGAGCACCGAGTCGGGCGCTGAAGCGGTGGTCACTGAGTAATTGCCGCCCTGCCCATCAGCGAATTGCGGCAGCTCAAGCGGATGACGAATTTCGACTCCGTTATGGAGGACGCGGAATTCATGGATCAACGCCGGGCCAAGCCCCTTGTTGGCGAGCGTCAGGCTGGACGAATTGGCATTGAGCGAAAAGGACGTGTCGACATAGGGCCAGACCGATGTGTCGAGCTGCCGGTCAGAGGACCGGAGTTCCAGGAATGCGAACAACAGTGCAATGGCCGACATCGCAACAGCGCCGAGAGAGAGGATGTACTGGTTCCGGTCGTGAACGGTCATTTGCGAAGGTCTCCCACGCTCGATTATGCAGCCCCGACTGGAAAGCGCCACTGGAGTTTCATTTGCCTTGGGGCCGATTTCGTGCGCATAAAACTTTGGACGGGCGGCCGAACTGGCCGGACGGAATACTGATCGCCTACCCGATGCCTGTTCATGGTCTTGCATGACAGGGTCCCATCGGGCCCATAGACTTCAGCCTTCCCCGACTTTCTACGTCCGTAATATCGGTGTCAGGACGCTGGCACGGCTTCAATTTTATGTCCGGACGCGGGGCATGCATACTGGGAAGGTTCCCTCTAATGGCTACAGGTGTCGTTAAATTCTTCAACCAAAGCAAAGGCTTTGGCTTCATCACCCCGGACGAGGGCGGCGATGACGTCTTCGTGCACATCTCTGCCGTCCAGGCCTCTGGTCTGCCGGGTCTGAGCGATGGCCAGAAAGTCTCCTTCGAAACCGAGCCGGATCGTCGCGGCAAGGGTCCGAAGGCGGTTGACCTGCAGCTTGCCGACTAAGGCAGTTCAGGGATCGCAAGATCTAGAAGGCGGCGCGGAGCGAAAGCTCCGCGCCGTTTTTCTTTGGGCAGCCGTCTTTCCTTTTGCCCCTGTCTGTTCGCGCCGGTCAGGCTTGACACACTAGTCCCCGCTCATCTCCGAGCGAACCCGCAGGGCGGTGGCCGGGAAGTCGGCAAACACGCCATCCACACCGAGGGCGTAAACCTGCCGCAGCTCGGTCTCGACATCGACGCCCTCTGCGACCGGGACATCGTCACGGAAGGTCCAGGGGTGGACGGCGAGGCCGAGGGCGTGAGCCGCGGCGACAAAGCCGGTGTCTCCGCCATCGGGGGTGATGATCAGCGACTTGCTCGGACCGACCCCGTCGGCAAACCCGGCCGCATCGGCGAGCGCCACGGTGGGGGTGAGCGGGTCCGCGGTCGGATCCAGCTCGATCATCGGGAAGACCAGCATCAGCAGCGGGGTCTCGACCTCACCATCCAGCCGGGCGAGAAATTCCGGTTCGAAACACTGGATCGATGTTGAGGCATCAGCGCCATCAAGATCACGCTCGCGCAGGATGCGGACGAGTTCAGGCAGGGGGTCGAGGCCAATCGCGGCGAAATGACCTGGCACTTTGACTTCCGGTTCGGTTCGCACGCCGTGGGCAGCAGCGAGGTCCAGCACCTCTTCAAATGTCGGAATCAGGAACTGGTCATTGAAGCTCTGGTCCCGTTGCGGCCAGGGCTGGCGGGCTCGCAGGGTGCGGATTTCCTCGAAGGTGAAGTCTTCCACCCACCAGTCGGCCTGATCGCCCTGGGTGCGCCGCCGGTCGGCGAATTCGGGGTGGTCCGCGACATCTGTCGTTGTCGAGAGATAATGATCGTGGCGTACCACGAGCACGCCGTCGGACGTCATGACCAGATCGGGCTCGATCACATCAGCGCCTTGTTCGATCGCCAGCGTGTAGCCCTCGAGGGTGTGTTCCGGGCGCTCACCGCTGGCACCGCGATGCGCGATAACCAGTGGGGCTTGCCCGTTCAGCGTCGTCCAGACGTGTGGCATTTGCGCGTCCTCGGCTGGCGTACAGGCTGCGAGGCCCGCCAGAATCCCAATGCCCATAAAGATTTGTCGCATGGCCCCCTCCCGGTTTCGGCTTTGATACACTAGCCTGTGCCGGTATCGCACGGGAGTGACAAATGCGCGACAGGACCCGGTTTGACGAGTTGGCCGATGCGGCCGAGCGCTATGGCGTTTGCTCCCTGGATAATTATGCGGTGATCCGCTCCGTGGCGGAGAACATCTCCACAGGGTTTTGCCGCTTCCTCGGGGCCGAGGACGGTATCTGCGTGTACCTGGTGCCGCCCGAGGGGGAATGGACGCCGCAGCCCTACCAGTCCGGAGCCTTCTCGGTTTCCGGGGCCGGCTTTCTGCCGCTTGGGGCTATCGGCTTCGGGCTTGCGGTAAAGGTGTCGCGAACCGGCGACTGGACCCGCCTCGTGCTGAGCTGCGCCAAGAAGGGTCATCATGTCGAGATTTCGATCATGAACGGCCCGGTCTTTGATCTCGAACTGCCGGTCGAGGACGCCGACCTCACGACCGTGTTCGAGCGTCTGCATACCCACCTGATCGCCTGGTTCAGCGATCAGGCGGATCTGTATGAGAATGGCGATTATGGCGGGCGTATGATCGGCTTCGAACTGGTGCATGCCGAGCCGGGTGCCGGGCCAGGGGCGGGCTAGACGAGGAAGCCGCTGACAAGGCCCGCGACTCGCGCGCCGCCCTGGCCTAAAAGGCCCGAGCCGATCATGCCGGCCCCGCCGACCAGGCTGATCAAAAGGCTGGTCAAGAGCCGGCGCCGGATCACGAAGCGGGCCACCAGGCCTGCGAGCGAGACAGCTTTGTCGGTCCCCAGGACAGCCACGGGGCCGCCGACGGCCAGGGCCGCGAGGAATGATGTCAGGGCCAGTTGGGCCTCGTGCGGCAGGGTTTCCATTTCAGCCTCTCCGGTTGTGCCGCCCGCGGGGCGACGAATGCAACGAAACGCGCTAACACGATCACCATGATAGAGACCGGACCTGACCTCACCCTGACCATCGCGCTCATCGCCGGTTCAGGAGTCGCCGCCCAATGGCTCGCCTGGCGCCTGCGCTGGCCGTCCATCGTCTTGATGATGGGCGCGGGCCTGATCCTTGGACCGATCTGGGCCTTTGTCGCCGGCACGCCCCTCGTTCACCCCTCTGCGGTCTTTGGTGATTATCTGCGCCCGATGATCGCGCTCGCCGTGGCGGTCATCCTGTTCGAGGGCGGGATCACCCTGAATTTCCGCGAGCTGCGTGATGCCTCGGGGCCGGTGCGCCGGATGGTTTTTCTCGGTTACCCGCTTGGCTGGGCCGGTGCGGTGCTCGCCCTGCACTATGTGGCCGGCCTCGCCTGGGACCTGTCGGCCATGATCGGGGCGCTGCTGACCACGACCGGGCCAACCGTGGTCCTCCCGCTCCTGCGGCAGGCCAAGCTGCCGGGCCGGATTGCGTCTGTCCTCAAATGGGAGGGGATCGTCAATGATCCGATCGGGGCCCTGTCCGCGGTCTTTGTGTTCGAGGCGATCCGCCAGACCGCGCTTGGCCAGGATTGGGTGCAAGCCGGCATGGCGCTGGCCTTCGGGGCGCTGATCGGGGCCGCGCTGGGCTATGGTTTTGGCGCAGGCCTGTCGCGCGCCTTCCGGCGCGGCTGGGTTCCCGAGCCGATGAAGGCACCCCTCGTGCTGGCGTCGGTACTGGTCTGTTTCTCGGTTGCCGATGCGCTCGCCAATGAAACCGGGCTTGTCGCGGTGACCCTGTTCGGCCTCGTCGTCGCGAATTCGCGCCTGGCCTCGATCGAGGAAATGCGTCGCTTCAAGGAGGGGATCGCCTCCATCCTGGTGGCCAGCGTCTTTGTCGTCCTGGCTGCGGATCTGACCCCCGCCGATCTGCTGGCTCTCAATGCCTGGCATCTCGCTTTCGTCGGGGTCTTCATCCTGGTGGTCCGGCCCGTAACCGTTGCCCTGGCGACCCTGGGTTCGGGCCTGAACCTCAAGGAGACGGCCTTTGTCGGGGTGATCGGGCCGCGCGGGGTTGTCGCCGCCGCCGCCGCTGGGCACCTGGCGGCAAGCCTGATCGAGGTCGGACGCGAGGATGCGGCCATTCTCGCACCGCTGGTCTTCGTCACCATTTTCATCAGCGTCTTCGGCTGTGGTTTCGCGGTTTCACCCTTGGCCAAACTCCTCGGCCTGTCGCAGTCCGGTCCCGAGCGGCTCCTGATTGTCGGCGCCAATCCCTGGAGCCTCGGTCTGGCCGATGCGCTGAAAAAGGCCGAGGTCCCCGTCACCATCGCCGATACCAGCTGGCGCCGTCTGCGGGCGGCCCGCCTCGCCGGTCACGAGGTTCATTACGGCGAGGTGCTGTCGGAAGCGGCGGACTGGCAGCTCGAACCGGCTCGCTTCTCGGCCTTGCTCGCAGCCTCTCCGAACGACGCCTACAACGCGCTTGTCTGTATCGATTACGGCCCGGAGTTGGGGCGCAGCCGGGTCTTCCAGTTGTCCGGTTTTGACGGACCGATCGATGCCGAGAAGGTGGAGGATGACCCGCGGGCCATCGCCTTCACCGCCCGCGGCCGGACCCTGATCCGGCGCGGCCGTGGCTATGACAGCCTGGCCCGCGACTGGTGGCAGGGCTGGCGGTTCCGCAACACGAAACTGTCGGACTCCTATACGCTGGAGACCTATCTCAAGGATGTCGGCGACCTGCCGGATCTGGTGATCGCCCGAATGCCCAATGGCAGTTTCCACCTACTGGGATCAGGGCGCGACGCACCGGCTCAGCCGGGCACGATCATCATCTGTTTCGCGCCGCCCGAGATCGCCGTGGCTGACAGCGAGGCCGATCAGTTGTCGTAGGGCTGGTTCCCGCCCGGAGGGGCGCCACCGCAATAGGGCCAGTTGTCCGCATTCGGGTCGCCATGCGGGCAGACGGCATCGGTACCGTCATAGATCGCAATACAGCCTGACAGGCTGGCGGCGCCCAAGAGCACGGCGAGGACAAGAAGTGAACGCTTGACTGACATGATGAGGCCCCTCTTCGGCCATATCGTGCCGCCAGCTTGGGCTTAGCGCAAGCCCCCAAGCGCGTGCCTTCATGGGGAATTAACCCTGCTGCGCGCAGATGAAACCTGACGATTGGTCACGAGGAACGAGCATGGCCCGCCGGCCCGGAAAATCTCAGGCGGCGCAGCGCGCCCGCTCGGCGGCGCCTTCGCGCGGACAGCGACGTCCGGCGCGTCGCAAGCGTGCGCGGGGGAACGGCTTTCCTTGGTTCCGCACCGCGGCCAGCCTGGCTATCATTGCCACGCTTATCCTCGGCGGCTGGCTGGTCTCGATTGCCCGCGATCTCCCTGACACGGACGGGCTTCAGGCGATCGAGCGGACCGCCACAATCGCCTTTCTCGACCATAATGGGGCGCTGATCGCCCGACGCGGCTCGGCGCACGGGCACGAGGTCACCGTTGATGAGTTGCCGGATTATCTGATTGATGCGGTGCTGGCGGTCGAGGATCGCCGCTTCTACAGCCACCCGGGTGTTGATCTCATCGGTCTGGGGCGGGCGATGTTCGCGAATGTGCGGGCCGGCCGCGTGGTGCAGGGTGGCTCAACGCTGACCCAGCAGCTGGCCAAGAACCTGTTTCTGTCGCCCGAGCGCACGCTGCGCCGCAAGGTGCAGGAAATGATGCTCGCCTTCTGGCTCGAAAGCCGGTTCAGCAAGGACGAAATTCTCGAGCTCTACCTCAATCGCGTCTATTTCGGCGGCGGTGCCTATGGTGTCGAAGCCGCTTCCCTGCGCTATTTCTCGCGCCCGGCCAGCGAGCTGGGTCTCGGCGAGGCTGCGTTGCTGGCCGGCCTGCTGAAGGCCCCCTCGCGCTACAGCCCGGTCAATGATGCGCAGCGTGCTGCGGCACGGGCGACCGTGGTGCTCGACCTGATGGCCCAGACCGGCCGGATCACGGAGGCGGAGCGGATGACCGCCGCCCAGACGCCGATCCGGGTCTCGCGCGGCTCGTCCAGCCAGGGTGCGCAATACTTCATCGACTGGACGGCGGAACAGGTGCGCCAGATCGCCGGCCTCGATCATGGTGACCTGGTTGTCTACACGACACTCGACGTCGACGCCCAGCGCGCGGCCGAGCGCGCTGTCAGCCTGATCCTGGACGATGAGTCGTTGGCGTCGGGTGCCGGCGAGGGCGCGCTGGTGTCGCTGGCGCATGATGGCGGCGTTCGCGCCATGGTTGGCGGCCGGTCCTATGCCCGGTCCCAGTTCAACCGTGCGGTCCTGGCCCAGCGCCAGCCCGGGTCCGCGTTCAAGCCGTTTGTCTATGCCTCCGCTTTCGAGGCGGGTCTGTCGCCGGAGGACCGCCGCAATGATGCGCCGGTGCGGATCGGCGACTGGGCGCCACAGAATTACAATGACGAATACCGCGGCGAGATGACCCTGCGCGAAGGTTTCATCCGTTCTTCCAACTCGATTGCCGTGCAGATTGCCGAGGAGACCGGCCGCGGCCATGTCGCCCGGCTGGCGCGTCGGCTGGGAATTGAGAGCCCGATGCGGGTTGATCGCTCGCTGGCGCTGGGGGTGTTCGAGGTCACGCCACTCGAACTCGCAACCGCCTACACGCCCTTCGCCAATGGCGGGCTTCGGGCCGGTGCCTACGGGATCGAGCGGATCGAGACGGCGCAGGGTGAACCCGTCTATGTCGCACCGACCCGGCCGGGTGAACTGGTTCTCGACGCCCGCACGAGTGCCCGGATGCGCGATCTCTTCCTGACCAATGTCCGCGAGGGAACCGGACGCCGGGCGGCTGTGCCCGGCCTGGTCATCGGCGGCAAGACCGGAACGACCAATGAGTTCCGCGACGCCTGGTTTGCCGGTTTCAACAGCGAGCTGGTAACGGTCGTGTGGACCGGCAATGATGACAATTCCCCGACCGATCGCGCCACCGGCGGCGGCCCACCGGCGCGGATTTTCCAAGCGTATCTCGAAGCCGCGCCCCGCACCGGGCTCGGCAGCCGCCCCGATCAACCCCCGACCGGAATGGCCGGCCCGCCCACGATCGAGACCGCCATCCTTCCCCTGTCTGATCAACCGGCCGCGGATCCGGCCAATGACCGCGACGGGCCGGCTGAAGACCCGATCGGCGCTTTCCTCGCGGGTCTGGGGGGACGGGACTGACACGGAATCCCCCCAATTTTGTGACAGGTTTCAAGGACGTGTCGCATTCGTGGTGTTAACCTCCTCGTTGAGGGACGTTAAAACACCGATCCAAAAGGGGGTCATTATGAGATGCAGCCTGCTTTCTGCCGCCGCCGCGGCGAGCGTCATTGCCTACATGCTGCCCGCCGGTAGCGTCGAGGCGCAAAGCCGTGCTGCCGCCGAGGCGGCCATGGCGCGCATGGGCCTTGATGGCTCCAACCAATCCGTCAGCTATGACAGTGTCGACTTCCGAGGCGGCCGCTACATCCTGAACGATGTGACCTTCAGCGATATCGAGGATGACGAGACCGGCAGCATGGAAGAAGTCCGTGCCGATCGGATGATCTTCGATACCCTGCGCCTTGATGCCAGCGGCGAAGTCCTGTTTGACGGCCTCGCACTGGAGGGGATCAGCGCGACCTCGAGCACGGACGGCACTGTCATCCGCCTCGACCGGGTCAGCATTGACGGTCCGAATGCCGCGATGACGACCGATTTCGGTCGCGCCGTCGCCGGCGAGACCGATGAGGACTATCAAGCCGCCTGGAACACCTATGAGTTCGAGGGCTTCAGCCTTGAGGGTCTGTCGGGCACCGGGTCGGAAGAGGCCGGAGCTTTCGAGTTCAGCCTCGCACAATACGTCGTCGAGAACTACACCCGCGTCGAACTGGGGCGCATGGCCATTCTGGGCTTCGCATTCTCCGGCGTCGACGACAGCGGTGAGGCGGTCACCGTCAATATGGGCGAGATCTCGCTGCTCGGCTTCCAGACCGAAGCCTATTCCGCGATGATGGATGCGGTCGCTGCCGGTGCCGATGAAGACGGCATGATGCAGGCCTACTATCAGAGCGCCTTCATCTCGCCGATGGATGTCTATGACAGCTTCGCCATCCGCGACATCCTCGTCGAGGCATCGGGCGTCCATTTCTCGATGGACCATCTGACTTCGGCGATGGAGCGTTACGGCTCACGCATCACCACGACCGCAGAGCTTGGCTCGGCCATGCTGATCCCGGATCCGTCCAAGCCGGCTGGTGCCCAGCTCGCGATGGGCCTTGGCATGCTCGGATACGAGCAGCTCGAGCTCCGCATGGCGGCCAATTCTGTCTATGACGAAGACACTGGCCGTGCCTACACTACGGGCGACAATTTCATCGAGCTGACGGACGGGCTGCGTCTCGAGATGGCTCAGGATGTGTCTGGCTATAACGAGTATATCGCCAACATGCCGGACGCCATGATGGCCATGTCCGAAGCGGCCGATGTCAGTGATGGCGCCCAGCTCTCGGCCATGGCCCAGCTGATGGGGCCCCTGCTCATCAACAATATGTCGATGCGGATCGTCGATCTCTCCATCCTTGACCGGGCCCTTGACGCCGGCGCTGCGGCGCAGGGCATCACCAAGGAAGAGCTGCGGGTCCAGGCCGGTGCCATGATGGGCATGGGGCTGATGGCAGCACCGCCGGAAATCCCGCGCCCGCTGCTCGCCCAGCTGTCCACCGCCCTGACCAATTTCGTCAACCAGGGTGGTAGCCTGGCCATCGACATGACACCGCCGACCCCGCTGAGCATCGGCGACATGCTCCTCGATATCGAGGCTGGCACCTTCGATTACAATGATCTGGGTATCACGGTCTCGTCCGAAGCCCCCTGATCCTGACTGTGGTCAAAGAGAAGGCGCCGCCCGGATCCGGGCGGCGCCTTTTTCTTTGTGCACGCGCAAGGGCCGGTTAGCGCGCCTTGAGCGCGGCGCCTCCGGCCTCGTCCATGAAAGTCTTCATGCGCGGGGCGATCTGTTCGCGGAAGCGGCGACCATTGAAGACGCCATAATGGCCGACATCCGGCTGGATGTAGTCCTGGCGAAGCGTCTCCGGCAGGTTGCTGCACAAGGTGTGCGCGGCCTGGGTCTGCCCGATGCCGGAGATATCGTCCTTCTCACCTTCAACTGTCAGCAAGGCGACATCCTTGATCGCAGACGGGTCAACCTTGCGGTCGCCATGCATCTGCTCACCCCGGGCAAGCTTGTGCTCCTGGAAGACGTCGGTGATGGTCTGCAGGTAGAACTCTTCGGACAGGTCCATCACGGCGAGATACTCGTCATAGAAGGTCCGGTGCTTGTCAGCGCTATCGCCGTCACCCTCAACCAGCTGGGTGTAGAAGTTCCAGTGCGCGTCGACATGGCGCTCCAGATTCATGTTCATGAAGCCGGCGAGCTGCAGGAAGCCCGGATAGACCCGCCGGAACGCACCCGGATTGGGCGCCGGCACGGTATGGATGAGATTGCCGGAGAACCATTCGAAGGGCTTCTCCTCGGCCAGCTTGTTCGGCACGGTCGGTGACAGGCGGGTGTCGATCGGCGAACCCATGAAGGTCATCGAGGCGGGACGATTGGCATCATCATCCTCGGCCATCAGCGCGATGGCGGCGAGGGTCGGCGGTCCGGGCTGGCACACGGCCACGACGTGGAGGTCGGGGCCCAGCAGCGTCATCATCTCGCGGATGTAGCTGGTGAAGTCATCCAGATCGAAGCGGCCATCGGTGACCGGCACCATCCGGGCATCCTGCCAGTCGGTGATGTAGACCTCGCTGTCGGGCAGAAAAGCCTCGACCGTGCCGCGCAGGAGGGTCGCATAGTGGCCCGACATCGGGGCCACGAACAGCACCTTGCGGTCCGCGGTTTCGGTCCCGCGCGCCGCGATGAGGGCGTCCTTGTCGCGCTGGAAGTGCAGGAGCGAGCACCACGGCTTGGTCCAGATGACCTCTTCGCTGATGCCGACCGGCTGTCCGTTGATCTCGGTGTGCTCGATCATCCACTCCGGCTTGGCATAGCGGCGGGTGACCGACTCGAAGAGCTCGGCGGCGGCGGCCATGGTCCGGCCGGCCATCGTTTCACCCATCGGATTCATCGGCGAGCGCATCATCTTACGCGTCGCATTTGCGGCGGCTCGCCATGGCGTCATGGCCATGCGGTTCAATTCATAGACGCTGTAAAGCATGGGCTCTCCTCGCGTCGGCGCCGGGCGCCGGCACTGTTCCGGACAGTTATCCGGGGTTTTCCTCAAGGAAGTCTTGCAGGCGGCTCGCGAGATCGCGCGGGTCAACGCCAGAGGTAAAGACGTCAACGAAATTCGCCTCGCCATCCATCAGATAGATGATGGAGGTGTGATCCATCAGATAGTCGCCGCTGCCGGCATCCTCGGCGCGCTGGTAAACGACCCGATAGGCTCGCGCGACCGAGGCGATCTGCTCCTCGGTTCCGGTCAGGCCGACCAGCCCGTCGGGGAATGCGGGCGAGCTGACATAGCTCGCCATCTGCTCGACTGTGTCGCGCTCGGGATCGATGGTGATCAGCATCGGCTGGATCCGGGCGCGCTCGTCCTCGCTGAGCTGATCCATGGCTGCGGCCATGATCTGGAGCGAGAAGGGGCAGACGTCGGGGCAGTAGGTATAGCCGAAATAGATCAGCATCAGCTTGCCGGCATAGTTGTCTTCGGTGACCGTCGCACCGGTCTGGTCGACCAGTTCGAACGGACCGCCGACGAGGGCTTCCCCGCTCGTCCGCACACCGGCACGCCGCTCGACCGATGGCGAGCTGTCCGTCAACATCAGCGTGAAGAACGCGATCAGAAGAACGGTGGGCGCTGCGATCAGCAGCCAGAGCACGGGACGCGGCATTTTGACTCCTCGGCAGGGGTGCCCGATCTGTTCGGGCGCAGACGAAGCGTGCTAACCAGAACGCCTCTCATTGCTGCGTGTGCGAAGTTAGGCCCAAGCAGCGGTGCTGTCCATCGCGTGGCGCGGTCACGCTCGAAGAAGGCAAAATCTCAATGAGCGAAAGCGAATGGGACCCTTATGGCGGTGATGCGCACCTGACACCGGTTTTCGGACGCTTGCGCTTGCGAACGCTGGTCATGCTGCGGTGGCTGGCGGTCGGTGGTCAGACCGTGACCATTCTGATTGTCCACTTCCTCGCCGGTTTCGAGCTGCCGATCGGGTTCTGCCTCGGCCTGATCGCGATGAGCGCTCTGGTGAATACGTGGCTGACCCTGGCGGTGCCGCCGCAGAAATTTGCCAGGGACTGGGAGGCGTCCGCCCAGCTGGGCTTCGATGTCCTGCAGATGTGTGCCTTGCTTATGCTCACCGGCGGCTTGCAGAACCCGTTCGTGGTGATGCTGGCGGCGCCGATCATTATCGCCGTCGCCGCCCTGCCGCCGCGCTGGGCGGGTGGCGTGGCGATCATTGCGATCGCCGGCACCGGTGCCATGTGGCTGTGGAGCCTGCCGCTGCCCTGGTATGGCGGGGTCACACTCGATCTGCCGGGCATGTATGTCTTCGGCCTGCTGGTCGCGATCTTCATCGCTGTCGCCTTCACCGCCGTTTATTCCTGGCGGGTCAGCCACGAGGGCAAGCGGATGGCGACGGCCCTTGCGGCGACCCAGAGCGTGCTGTCGCGCGAGCAGCGTCTATCCGCTCTCGGCGCCCTGTCGGCCGCCGCCGCCCACGAGCTCGGAACACCGCTGGCGACGATCCAGCTCACGGCCAAGGAAATGCTCCGCGAGATCGAGGCCGGTACGCCCCTGAGCGAGGATGCCGAGCTTCTGGTGACCCAGGCGCGTCGGTGCCGCGACATACTGAAGCGGCTGGGCGAGGTCCAGGAGGCCTCCGATGCCCGTCATGACCGGATCGAGTTCCTGGCCGCGCTCGAGGAAGCGAGCGCTCCGCTGCGGGGGCTGGGGCCGCTGGTGAATGTTGAACTGGCCGACCCGGCTGACGATGACCAGCCGGTGCTTCGGCGTATCCCGGAGTTGATCTACGGGATCGGAAACTTCGTCGAGAACTCCGCCGATTTCGCGGTCACCCGTGTTGTGGTGGAAGGGCGATGGGATCGCAGCAATATCTATATCCGGGTGATCGACGATGGCCCGGGATTCAGCTCGGACATCCTCTCGAAGATCGGCGAGCCCTATGTCACCTCGCGGTCGGGAACGCCGGGCCAGGGCGGGCTCGGGCTGGGTGTCTTTATCGCCAAGACAATGATCGAGAAGACCGGCGGCGTGGTACGCTTCGACAATGCGCCGGCCCCGGGGGGCGCGATCGTGTCGATCCGCTGGCCGCGCAAACGGGTGGAGGCCCCGCCCTCCGTGAGCTAGATACTGAACAAGACCAAGAATTCGCGAGGACCGACGCGTGAGTGAGATCGAATACGAACTTCCCGAGGACAAGTCGCTGCTCATCCTGGACGATGATGCGCCCTTCCGGACGCGTCTCGGACGCGCGATGACCAGCCGGGGTTTCATTGTGTCTGCAGTGGCCACCGTCGAAGAGGCCAAGGAAGTGGCCAAGGCCAATCCGCCGGCCTTTGCCGTGCTTGACCTTCGGCTGCAGGACGGTGACGGGCTTGATGTCGTCAAGGCCCTGCACGCCTCGCGCGCAGACTGCCGGGTCGTCATGCTGACGGGCTATGGCAATATCGCGACGGCGGTTGCCGCCGTGAAGGCCGGGGCGGTGGACTACATGTCCAAACCCGCTGACGCGGACGACATCATCAAGGCCTTGCTGGCCCATCCCGAGGACAAGCCGGAACCGCCGGAAAACCCGATGTCGGCAGATCGTGTCCGCTGGGAGCATATCCAGCGCGTGTTCGAGCTGTGCGACCACAATGTCTCGGAGACGGCGCGCCGGCTGAACATGCACCGCCGTACCCTGCAACGCATTCTGGCCAAGCGCGCGCCGCGCTAGCGACCGGGCGTCTCGCTGGGGGCCACACGGGCATAGCCATAGACCGGGCCGCCATTGGCGCCCTGAACAATCGCGACTGTGGCGTATCGGCGGAAGCTCTCGCCAGTGAAGCTGGCCGGTCCGCCGGCCCAGTTGCCGAGATAGGTCAGGCTCTTGACCATGTTGTACTGGAGCATGTCGAGGCCGCTATTCTCGCCCGCCCGGACCTGGACGGTTGCCCAGCCCGGGGCATAGGCCACCAGCCAGACATCGAGTTCGGCTTCCGGCGCTTCGCCATCGAGGCCGACGCGGAAGGATCCGAACGGGCCATCGCTAATGGTGATGACCGGGCTGTCCGGCATCGCGGTCAGGCGATCCTCGACGGCATGCGCGACCGCGTCCTGCTCCCAGCCCGGCGCATCGGTGACGCCATCAACGACAAAATGTGGTGTGTAGAGACGCGGCACGTCGAGGCGCGGCAGATAAGTGCGCTGGCGCTGGACATATTCCGGTCGGGCATAGGTGTCGGTCCAGCCATACATGTCCCAATAGGATACCGCATAAGCGAGCACGAAGACGTTCTCGCGCTGGTCCAGTTCTCCCAGATACCGATTGGCTTCCGGGCACAGGCCGCAGCCCTGGCTGGTGAAGAGCTCGACCAGGACCGGGCGTTCATCCGCGCCGGTCGACGCTTCGCCGGCTGAGGCAGACGGCAGGGTGGTCACGCTGAAGGCCAGCGTCAGGAGGAGAGAGAGCCATTTCATGGCGTCTAGATAAGCATGCCCGCCCGCATCATCCAATCAAATGGCCGTGACGCGGGCGGGAGCTTGAGGCTGGCTGACTAGGCCGCTGCGAGATTGCGCAGGACGTAGTGCAGGATGCCGCCGTGGCGGAAGTATTCCAGCTCGTTCTCGGTATCGATCCGGGCGCGGGCCGGAGCAGTCTTCACCGTGCCGTCCGGGAAGGCGATCTCGATCGTCATCATGCCGCGCGGCTCAAGGCTTTCGATGCCGCGAATGGTGACGATCTCGTCGCCGGTCATGCCCAGGGCTTCCCAGCTGCCACCATCCTCGAACTGCAGGGGCAGCACGCCCATGCCGATCAGGTTGGAGCGGTGGATACGCTCGAAGCTCTCGGCGATCACCGCCTTGACGCCCAGCAGACGGGTGCCCTTGGCGGCCCAATCGCGCGAGGAGCCGGTGCCGTATTCCTTGCCACCGAACACCACAAGCGGGGTGCCTTCGGCCTGGTGCGCCATGCAGGCGTCGTAGATGTCGACCTGCTGGCCGTCCTTCAGCGTGTAGCCGCCTTCGACGCCATCGAGCATCTTGTTCTTGATGCGGATATTGGCGAACGTGCCGCGCATCATCACTTCGTGATTGCCGCGCCGCGAACCGTAGGAGTTGAACTCCAGAACCGGAACCTGGCGTTCCTGCAGGTAGCGACCGGCCGGGCTGTCGGCCTTGATCGAACCGGCCGGCGAGATGTGGTCGGTGGTGATCGAGTCGCCGAACAGGCCCATGATCTTGGCATTGACGACATCGCCCGGGCTTTCCGGGTCCATGGTCATGCCTTCGAAGTAGGGCGGGTTCTGCACATAGGTCGAGGTGTGGTCCCAGGCATAGGTCAGGCCGCCCGGTACTTCGATGCCGCCCCAGGCGTCATCGCCCTTGAAGACGTTGGCATAGCGCTTGGCAAACATGTCCGGGGTCACCGAGGTGCGAACCACTTCGGCGATCTCGGCCGAGCTCGGCCAGATGTCCTTCAGGTAGACGTCATTGCCGTCCTGGTCCTGGCCGAGCGGATCGGTGACCAGATTGACCTTCATCGAGCCGGCCAGCGCATAGGCGACAACCAGCGGCGGTGAGGCGAGATAGTTGGCCCGCACGTCCGGCGAGATCCGGCCTTCAAAGTTGCGGTTGCCGGACAGAACCGAGGTCGCGACGAGGTCGTTTTCGTTGATCGTCTTCGAGATCGCCGGCGGCAGCGGACCGGAATTGCCGATACAGGTGGTGCAGCCATAGCCGACCAGGTCGAAGCCAAGGGCATCGAGATCGTCGTTCAGGCCGGCCCGCAGCAGGTAATCGGTCACGACCTGGGAGCCCGGGGCCAGCGAGGTCTTCACCCAAGGCTTGGTCTTGAGGCCCTTCGCCACGGCATTGCGGGCCAGCAGGCCGGCGCCGAGCATGACCGACGGGTTGGAGGTGTTGGTGCAGGAGGTGATGGCCGCGATGGCGACGTCACCATTGGTGAAAGCGTAGTCCTCACCGGCGACCGGCGCCGACTTGTTGAGCTCGTCACCCTTGCCGTATTCGCTTTCCATGATGCGGGCGAAACCGGCGGCCGCGTTGGACAGTTCGATCCAGTCCTGCGGACGTTTCGGACCCGAGACGGCCGGAACGACTTCCGACATGTCGAGGTGGAGCGTGTCGGTGAAGGCCGGGTCGGCGTCGTAGTCCGGGCGGAACATGCCCTGGGCCTTGGAATAGGCTTCAACCAAAGCCACGCGCTTGTCGTCGCGGCCGGTGGCCTTGAGGTAGGCGAGCGTTTCGTTGTCGACCGGGAAGAAGCCGCAGGTGGCGCCGTATTCGGGTGCCATGTTGGCGATGGTGGCTTCGTCTTCGAGCGACAGGTGATCGAGGCCCGAGCCGTAGAATTCCACGAACTTGCCGACCACGCCGCGCTTGCGGAGCATTTCCACGACTTTCAGCACGAGGTCGGTTGCGGTTGCGCCTTCCGGCATCTTGCCGGTCAGCTCAAAGCCGACGACTTCCGGGATCAGCATGGAGACCGGCTGGCCCAGCATGGCGGCTTCGGCTTCGATACCGCCGACGCCCCAGCCCAGAACGGCGAGACCGTTGATCATGGTGGTGTGGCTGTCGGTGCCGACGCAGGTGTCCGGGTAGGCGATGGTCTCGCCGTCTTCTTCCTTGGTCCACACAGCCTGGGCCAGGTTTTCCAGATTGACCTGGTGGATGATGCCCGTGCCCGGCGGGACAACGCGGAAATTGTCAAACGCCTTGGCGCCCCATTTCAGGAACTTGTAGCGCTCGCCATTCCGCTCGTACTCGCGCTCGACATTCTTGGCGAAGCTGTCGGCGTGTCCGAAATTGTCGACCATCACCGAGTGGTCGATCACGAGATCGACCGGGACCTGCGGATTGATACGGTCCGGGTCGGCGCCCAGCTTGGTGGCGGCGTCGCGCATCGCAGCGAGGTCGACCACGGCCGGCACGCCGGTGAAGTCCTGCATGACCACGCGGGCCGGACGATAGGCGATTTCGTGGGTCGACTTGCGGGTCGTCAGCCATTCGGCCATCGCTTCGATGTCGGCTTTGGTGACGGTCTTGCCGTCTTCAAAGCGCAGCAGGTTTTCCAGCAGCACTTTCAGCGAGCCCGGAAGGCGGGAAACCCCGGCCAGCCCGTTCGCCTCGGCGACCTTCAGATCATAATAGGCATACGTCTCACCGGCAGCGGTGAGCGTACGTTTACAGGAAAAACTGTCGAGAGAGGCCATATGCGTCGTCCTCATGGGGTCAGGGGTAAAATACCCGGTGGGGAGGTCGGCCACATTTTGCGGCCAGATGTTTTGGCGGGTTTTAGCCGGACATTCGGTCTGCTGCAATGCGGCGTTACGTGCGTTGACGGATAGGCCCCTGTCGGGCGACATGCTTAGCCATGCCGACTGATGCCGCAAAATTCCCCGAGATGCCCGCTTTTGCACCGGAACGGCTCGCTGTTGCCGGGCTGACGCTGTCGCGCGGCGGTCTGGTGCTGGTGCGTGATTTCAACCTCGAGCTGGTGCCGGGCGACGCGGTCCTGATGAGTGGTCCGAACGGAACCGGCAAGACAACGCTGATGCGGGCGATCGCCGGTTTTATCCGGCCCGACGCCGGAGAGATCCGGATCGGTGACCAGACGCCAGCCGTTACGGCCGCCGACACGCTCGGCTGGCTTGGGCATGCTGACGGGCTCAAGCCGGGTGAAACGCCTCGCCAGGCCTTGCGGTTCTGGTCCGACATGGCCGGGCAGGGCCGCCAGCCAATCCTGCCGCTGATGCGGGCGATGGCCATCGAAAGCCTGATCGACCGACCCGCTGGCCGCCTCTCGCGGGGCCAGCAAAGACGCACGGCCCTTGTCCGGGTTGCCTTGTCCAACCGGCCGATCTGGCTGCTGGACGAGCCGGCCGGTCCGCTTGATGGCGGTGGTCGGGCGCGGCTGGCGGACCTCGTTGCCTGGCACCGCGCCCGCGGCGGCAGCGTCATTGCGGCTACTCACCAGACCCTCGACTGGCCCAACGCCCGACGGATCGATCTGGGGGCCCACCGATGAGCGCGCTGTCTGCCATTTTTGCCCGCGAAGCGCGTCTGGCCTGGGCTGGCGGTGGTGGCGCCGCCGGGCCGGCGGCCTTCTTCCTCGCCGCCATCACCCTCGCCCCCCTCGCCATCGGGCCGGCGGCTGATCTTCTGGCGGCAGTTGGTCCGGGGATCATGGGCTTTGCGGCCCTGCTCTCGGTTTTGCAATCCGCTGATCGTCTGTTCGGGGATGATCATGGTGACGGCACCGCCGAGCTTTACCTGCTCAGCGGCGTGACACCGTCCTGGCTGGTTCTGGCCAAGGTGATGGGGCAAGCGGTTGCTACCCTTTGGCCGCTCCCCGTGATCGGATTGCTGGGAGCGCTGATGTACGGCGTCACAATCCTGCCCGCACTGGTCGGCGCTCTGGCGCTCCTGGCTGCGATCCCGGCGCTATCGCTGATAGCCGGTTTCGCGGGCGCGCTGGCGGCCGGCATTCGGCGCAGCGGTCTTGTGATTGCGCTCATCGCCACACCGATGATGGTGCCTGTATTGATCTTCGCCGCTGGCGCCGGGCGTTCTGCCTTCGAGGGTGACGAGCGCGCGCTGGCCAATCTTCTGCTGACGCTGGCCGTTTCACTGGCAACCACGGCGCTGGCCCCGTTTGGCATTGCTGCTGCCCTGCGCAGCCGGCTGGGGTGACCCCTTATTCTTGAACACCAGGGATGCGGCCTTATCTCAGGGTCCGGACTGCCGTTACCAGAAGAGATCCAGCCATGGCGCTGCAAACCGCTGACCCTGCGACCGAGACACGCCTGAATGCCGATTTCAGCGAACGCGCCGTTGTGCGCCCTGAAGACTATGAGTGGGTGACGTCGCCCGCGAGTGGAGTCGAGCGGATGATGCTCGACCGGATCGGCGGTGAAGTCGCCCGGGCCACCACCATCGTTCGGTTTGCCCCGAACTCGCGCTTCGACCCGCACGACCATCCGCTCGGCGAGGAGTTTCTGGTGCTGGACGGGGTTTTCTCCGATGAGAGCGGGGACTATCCCGCCGGCAGTTATGTCCGAAACCCGCCGGGCAGTCGCCATCAGCCGCATACCGATCCGGGCTGCACCATTCTGGTCAAGTTGCGGCAGTTCGATCCGATGGACCTCGTCAGCAAGGTCATTGATACGCGATCCGCCCCGTTCCGGCCCGGCCTTGTGGACAGTCTCTCGGTGCTCCCGCTCCATGAAGCCGGAACCGAGCATGTGGCACTGGTCCGCTGGCAACCGGGAACCCGGTTCAACCGGCATCGCCACTGGGGCGGTGAGGAGATCTTCGTGATCGAAGGTGTGTTCGAGGACGAGCATGGCCGCTATCCGGCCGGGAGCTGGCTCCGCAGCCCGCACATGAGCCAACACACACCGTTTTCGACCGAAGGCTGCCTGATCTGGGTCAAGACCGGGCATTTGCCGCAATAGGCTGCGACTATCCGGCAGTTGCGGGGCGCGAGCCATCAAGCTAAGTCCCGTTTCCATGCTGTCCTATTTTTCAAATCCGCAGCGCTTCGACCAGCTGGCCCGCACCTTGATCCCGATCTTTGGTGTGCTGACGCTTGGCTTGCTGGCTGTCGGGATTTGGCTGGCCTTCTTCGGGTCTCCGCCGGACTACCAGCAGGGTGAGACGGTGCGGATCATGTATGTCCACGTGCCGGCGGCTTACATGGCGATGGCGCTCTATGCGGCGCTGGCGGTGGCGAGCTTTGTCTACTTCGTATGGCGGCATGCCCTCGCCGATACCGCAGCCGAGGTTATCGCGCCGATCGGCGCCGCCTTTACCGTGCTGGCCCTGTTCACCGGTTCGCTCTGGGGCAAGCCGATGTGGGGGACCTGGTGGGAATGGGACGCGCGGATGACCTCCGTTCTTGTCCTGCTGCTGGTCTATCTCGGCTATATGGCGCTGCGCGCGGCGATCGAGGATGCCCAGCAGGCGGCCCGGACCGCGGCCATCCTCGGCATGGCCGGGATCATCAATCTGGTCATTGTGAAATTTTCTGTCGACTGGTGGTCGAGCCTGCATCAGCCGGCCTCTGTGATCCGCTTCGACGGGCCGACCATTCACCCCAGCCAGTTGTGGCCGCTGGCCATCATGGCGCTGGCCTACACCTTCCTGGCCGGTTGGCTGGTGCTGTACCGCTTGCGCAGTCAGGCTCTGCGACGGCGTGCCCGGACGCTTCAGCGCCAGCGGGAACAGGCGGCGCGCCGCAATGAGGATGCCGTCTCATGACCGAGTTCTTCGCGATGGGTGGCTATGCCGCCTATGTCTGGCCAACCTGGGCGGTGTCGACGGTTGTTCTGGTTGCCCTGGTCGTCCATGCCCTGCTCGAGCGCCGTGCGGCGCGGGAGGCTCTGCGGCGTCTTGAAACGGACGAAGCCTGATGAAGTGGCTCCGGCTTGCCGCCTCGCTGGTTGTTATCGGGCTGGCTGGCGTGTTGGCCGTGCGTTTCGCGGGAGACCGGCCAGCGGAAGTCCGCGAGCCGCTGCCTGTCCTGACCACGATTGAACTGGGCAACCGCGACGGCTTCGATCCGACCTCCATCGAGGGTCCATGGTTGTTGAATGTCTGGGGCAGCTGGTGCGCGCCCTGTCATGCCGAACATTCCACCTTGATGGCCTTGCGCAGCGAAGGCATCGCGATCTACGGCCTGAACTGGCGCGATACGCCGGAGGATGCGGAGCAGTTTCTTGACGGGCTCGGTGACCCGTTCGTCGCGGTGATGCAGGATGTCGACAACCAGTCCGTGATGGCGCTGGGGATCAGTGGGGCACCGGAGACGCTGGTGGTCAGCGACGGGCAGATCCTGGCTCGCTGGCCGGGTCCTCTGACCGTGGATGCCTTGCGTCAGACCATCTATCCCGCGCTGGAGCGGGCGGACCGCCGCTAGGCCGCCGAGTTTTCCTTGGTGTCCTTGCCGGCTTTCTTGGACTTCTTCTCGCCCTTCTTGGCCTTCGCCTTGGCTTTGTCCTTCGCCTTCTTCTTGGCCTTCTTCTTCTTGTCCTTGGCAACCAGCTTGGCCTGCTTGGCGGCTTCCTCGCCTTTTTCCAGCGTCTCGGCGATGCGCCGGAGCGTTTCGATGAAGCTGGCGCGCTTGTTTTTCGGCAAAGCCGACAGGATGGCCTTGTCGGCATCCATGGCGCCGCGGGTTGCGGTTTCGTGCAGGGCGCGACCGCTCTCGGTCAGCTTCACCGCATTGGCGCGGGCGTCATCGGCCAGCTTCTCGCGCTCCAGAAGCCCGTTCTTGACCATGCGCGCGACCAGCTCGGCGAGAGTGGAGCGATCGATCCCGGTCGTCTTGACGAGCTGGGTCTGGGTCAGCCCCTCTTCCTGGGCCGTCGCATGCAGGACGGCGAACTGACGCTGCGTCAGCTTGGCGCCGGCCATCGCCTTGGTGAAGCGCTCGGCCGCGAACTGCTGGGCCCTGTGCAGGAGGTGACCGGGCGATTCCGTCAGATGGAAGTTCTTGGTGTCGTGCTTGTCGTGCGGCATGACGCCCCCCGTCCCATTCGGGAATTCATCCTAGGGCGGATTTATAACGCGAGAATGACAAATGTCCGAGCACGGAATGCCGGGATCAGCTGTCCTCCGGGTCCGGTGACTTGGGCTGGTTTTTCAGGACAAGCGGCATTTGTGAAGCAGCGAAGAGAACCGACAAGACCATCACGCCGAGCTTGGCGTTCGACCAGAAGGCTTCGCTCAGTTCCAGTTCCGCAAACCAGCGCGCCGACTCCGGTACGACGCTGTCGGTGATGTGACGCCACATCACCTCGTTGAGAAAGGCCAGGAACTGAAACCACAGGGCCCAGCGAATGGCCAGCAAGGTCCAGGCGCGGTCCGTCAGCTCGAAGATATGGCTGAAGAAGACCTTCCAGACATTCTGGCCGAGGGCGAGGCTGACCAGGATCAGATAGGACAGGAAGAGATTGATGATCGTGGGCTTGGCGTAGATGAAGATCGGATCTTGCAGGAAGATCCCCAGTGCGCCGAAGGCGAGCACGATGATCGTCGTGAAGACCAGCATCGGCGGGATGCGCTTCTCGATCCGGATCGACAGGACCAGCGCGACGGTGGCGGCGAGCATGTAGGCGCCGGTTCCGATATAGATGGCCTGATCACCCGCAAACATCCGCGCGACATTGTAGACCACGATCCAGACGCCGATCGGGCCGGCATCAATGAGAAGGCGTGAGCTCTGCTCGGACGTGTTCTGGGTCTGGGCCACGGGCGCCTCCTCGGTTGGGTCTACATCACCTGAAGCAATACGAGCCCGGCAGCAAGACAGATTGCCAGCAGGGTCCGGCGAGCCCCGAACGGCTCCTTCAGAACCAGTGCAGCGAGGATGGCGCCGAGGACGATGGAGAGTTCCCGCAGGGCGGCCATCGGCGCGACAGGGGCGTTGGCATAGGCGTAGAGGGCCAGTCCATAGGTGGTGAGATTGAAGCCCATGCACATCAGGGCGGGGCGGGTTTCCTGGCGGGCGATGGACAGGAAGCGGCGCCCGCGCCGCAGGATCGCCGTCGGCAATATGGTCACGCCGGAAAGCACGAAGAACCAGCCAAGATAGATGAAAAGTTGTCCCGAGGTGCGGACGCCGGCCGCGTCGATCACCGTATAGCTGGCGGTCATGCTGGCGGCGGCGAGGGCCAGCAGCATGAGTTTGAGCTTGGGCCGACCATCGCGCTCCGGCCAGGCGAATCCGATCAGCGCCGCCGTGGCGACACCCAGTCCGGCCATCTGCCCCAGCGAGACGGTCTCATGCAGGAAAACAAAGGCGGCAATCGCCGCCAGCGCGGGCGCGGCACCGCGCATGACCGGGTAGGCGAGGTTCATCTCGCCTTCGTTGAAGGCGGCGACCAGGAGCATGTTGAAGGCCCAGATCACCACAGCGCCGGCCAGCAGGAAGCGCCAGACCTCCCAGGGCGGGAGGGGCTGGAAGAGCAGCCAAGGAAGAATGAGGACCGCCAGAAACCCCTGCGTCAAACCGCGGAAGACCAGCTTGTCATTGGCCTTCTTGGTCAAGAGGGTCATGATGGCATGCGCCAGGGCCGAGCCCAGCATGGCCAGCGTGGCGAGGCCGAACGTCGGCTCCACGCGCTAGCTGTCCAGCCCGGCGAGGGCGCGCGAGAAGTCGCGGGCCGAGAAGGGCTGGAGGTCAGCCTCACCTTCGCCAATGCCGATATAATGGATAGGCAGCTGGAATTTCTCGGCGACCTGGACCAGGGCCCCGCCCTTGGCGGTCCCGTCCAGCTTGGTCATGACAACCCCGGTCACGGCAGAGGCCTCCAGAAAGGCCTGAGCTTGGGACACCGCATTCGAGCCGACGGTCCCGTCCAGAACCAGGACGACGTGATGCGGCGCATCCGGCATGCGTTTCTTGATGACCCGCACGACCTTGCGCAGCTCGTCCATCAGTTCGGCTTTGTTCTGCAGCCGGCCGGCGGTGTCGATCAGGACCACGTCGTGGCCGTCGCGGGCGGCCTGGTCGATAGCATCGAAAGCCAGGCCTGCGGCGTCGGCGCCGATCTCCCGCTTGATCACGGGCGCCTTGGCGCGCTCGCCCCAGATCGAGACCTGCTCGATGGCGGCAGCCCGGAAGGTGTCGCCGGCGGCCAGGATCGGATTGCGTCCGTCGCGCTTCAGCTTGACGGCGATCTTGCCCAGCGTGGTCGTCTTGCCGGATCCGTTGACGCCCACGAAGAGCACCACTTGTGGCGCCGGCCCCGAGAGGTCGAGCGGACGTTCCAGCGGCTGCAGGGTTTCGGCGACAACCTCCGCCAGGGCTTCGCGGACTTCCTCGTCCGACACTTCCTTGTCGAACCGGTCGCGGGCCAGTCGTTCGGTGACGCGCAGGGCGGCGGCAGAGCCGAGATCGGCCGCGATCAGAACATCTTCCAGCTCGTCGAGCGCCTCGCGGTCCAGCTTACGCTTGGTGAAGATCGCGGTGACGCTCTCGCCCAGCTTGGACGAGGAGCGTTTCAGACCTTGCGCCAGACGGGAAAAGAAGCCCGGTTTCTTGTCGCTCATCCGGTGATGACCCCCTGCAATTCCCGCCCGTCATGCCCGGATATCGCGATATCGACAAGCGCACCGGGACGGGGGAAGTCGGCTTCGGCAATGCGGATACCCGCGAAGTTGCCGGCCCGGGCAAAGCCCGGCTTCTCGATCAGCGCGGCCTTCTCGATACCGATCATGCCGTCGAGATGATGGCTCAGGGCCGCGTCCGCCTTGGCCCGCAGACGCGTCGCGCGGTCCTTGATGATGGCGCGGTCGAGCTGCGGCATGCGCGCGGCCGGCGTACCCGGACGCGGCGAGTAGGGGAAGACGTGCAGATAGGCGAGCTGGCACTCGTCGACGAGCCGGATCGAGTTCTCGAACATTGCTTCGGTCTCGGTCGGGAAGCCGGCGATCATGTCGGCTCCGAAGGCAATCTCGGGCCGCGCCGCCTTGAGCCGTTCGCACAGGGCGATGGCGTCATCGCGCAAATGCCGACGCTTCATGCGCTTGAGGATCATGTCATCGCCGGCCTGCAAGGACAGATGCAGATAAGGCGCGATGCGGGCCTCGCCGGTGACCGCCTCGAACAGGGCCTCGTCGATCTCGATGGCGTCGATGGAGGACAGGCGCAGGCGTTGCAGGTCCGGCACATGCTTGAGGATGGACTGGACCAGCCGGCCCAGCGGCGGGGTACCCGGCAGGTCGCCGCCCCAGGAGGTCAGGTCGACCCCGGTCAGCACAACCTCGCTATGACCGCTATCGACCAGCGTCTTGATCTGGTCGACCACCTCGCCGGCCCCGACCGAGCGCGAATTGCCCCGCCCATAGGGGATTATGCAGAAGGTGCAGCGGTGGTCGCAGCCATTCTGGACCTGGACATAGGCCCGGGCGCGGCCCTCCATCCCCTCGACGAGATGGCCGGCGGTCTCGGTCACGCTCATGATGTCGTTGACGCGGACCTTCTCGGTGCCGCCGAGCAGGTCCGCGGGCTTGAAGGTCTCGGCCTTGAGCTTGTCGTCATTGCCGATCACGCGGTTCACTTCCGGCATCTTGCCGAACATGTCCGGATCGACCTGGGCGGCGCAGCCGGTGACGATGATTTGCGCGTCGGGATTGTCGCGGCGGGCCCGGCGGATGTGCTGTCGGGCCTGGCGCACGGCCTCATTGGTCACGGCGCAGGTATTGACCAGGATGGTATTGGTCAGGCCCTGGTCGCGCGCATGCTTGCGCATGACCTCGCTCTCCCAGGCATTCAGCCGGCAGCCAAAGGTCAGGATTTCGAGCCCGGCTTCGGCATCGACCGGCCGCGTGGGCGGCGTGTCGGCACCGGAAGCGGCCGGATTGTCATCGTGCGCGCTCATGGAGAGCGGATAAGTGGTGGAGTGGCGACCTATCGTCAAGCGGCGCGGGCAATCAGCGGTCCCAGAGCCGCTTCGTCGCCTCGCCGACCATCACCGCCCAGACACCGACCAGGGCATGATAAATGTGCCAGTCAGTGATCCCGAGTGTGCTCTCGGTACGGCTGGCGCCGACCACGATCGAGGCGAAGGCAATGACGAAGAAGCTGGCCAGCCAGGCCAGCCCGGCGGAGCGTTGCCCGTGCAGGATAAGCAGGCCGCTGGCGATGAGCCCGATGATGAAGGCCAGCATCGGCAGGAAGCCGACAATCGTCCCCGTGCCCGGAAAGAACATCAGGAAGGCGACCACGGCCGGAATGCCGTAGCGGACATAGCGGATCACGCCGACATCGACTTTCGCCGCATTGGTTTTCAGCAACAGCGCGACCGCGATCAGCATCAGTCCGGCGGCGCCGGCGAACTCGCTGGCCTGACTATGCGCAACAGCCATCTCGTCGATCTGTCCGGAGGCAAAGCGGATGACCCCGATCAGGGCGGCAAACCCCATGAAGCCCAGTCCGAAGCGGATCATCCGCACCTTGCCGTCCCGCCGGTGCGGCCACAGCAGATAAATGCCGAGAATGGCGCCGACGGTGACGAGCGCGTCGGTGATGGCAAAGGCAATCATTCGGCACCCTCCGCCAGGGCTGCGACCTGTTCATCGATCCAGGAGAGCATCTTGGTTTCCAGCGCCGACAGGGGCATGGCGCCATCCTCAAGCAGGCGATCGTGGAAGGCGCGGATATCGAAATCGGCACCCAGACGCTCTTCGGCCCGGGCCCGCAGGTCCCGCATCAGAAGTTCGCCGGACTTGTAGGCCAGCGCCTGACCGGGCCAGGCGATATACCGTTGGACCTCGGTGCGCACATTGTGAGGCGCGAGCGCGGAGTTATCGAGGAGGCAGGCCTCGGCCTGAGCCTGGGTCCAGCCCATGTAATGGATGCCGGTGTCGACAACGAGACGGCAGGCGCGCCACATCTCGTAGGTCAGGCGCCCGAATTCCTCATAAGGCGTTGTATACAGGCCCATATCGGTGGCGAGAGTTTCGGTATAGAGGCCCCAGCCCTCGCCAAATGCGGTGATATAGCTGTCGCGGCGGAAGTCCGGCACATCTTCCAGTTCGGCGGCAATCGAGATCTGGTGGTGATGACCCGGCACCGCTTCGTGCACGGTCAGGGCCGGCAGGGTGTAGAGCGGGCGCTGGGTCAGGTCATAGGTGTTGACCATATAGCCACCAGCGACCCCGTTCTCGAGATCGCCGGGCCAGTAGCGGCCGGTGGTATAGGTCGGGGCCATGGTGTCGGGTACCGGACGGACGCCATAAGGCAAGCGCGGCAGTCGACCGAAGAAACGCGGCATGGCGTCATCGGCCCGCTTGGCGATCCAGGCGGCATGCATCAAAAGCTCTTCGGGCGTTTCGGCATAGAATTGCGGATCGGTGCGCAGGAAGTTCAGGAATTCCGCGAATGTGCCCTCGAAGCCCGTCCGCTCAATGACCTCGTCCATCTCCGCCCGGATCCGGGCAACTTCGTTCAGGCCGCGCTGGTGAACTTCTTCCGGCGAGGTATCCAGCGTGGTGTGGTAGCGCACCAGGGTCTGGTAGTATTGCCGGCCTTCGGGCACTTCGGAAATCCCGAGGCTTTCGCGCGTCTGCGGGATATATTCATCGCGGAAGAAGGCGAGCAGGTCCTGATAGGCCGGGATGGCGGCGTCGCGAATGGCGGCTTCGGCCTCGGCTCTGACGCGGGCCCGCTGATCGGCCGGCAGACCTTCCGGCAGGCGGTCGATTGGCGCAATCAGCAAGTCCTGGAGCGTCTCCGGATCGCTCAGCGCCTCGATCTGCGAGGCGGCGAGCTCGGCGATCAGGCGTGGCTGCGTAAAGCCGTCGGCGAGGCCGCGTCGCATCCAGTCGATATTGGCGTCAAAGAAGCCCGGAATGGCATTGATACGGGCGACCCAGGCTTCGGCCCGTTCGATCGTCCGCGGCCGTGTTGACGAGGAGGCGTAGGAGGGTGCGGTGAAGAAGCCGCTATCATTCATGAAGGGGCGGCGGGCCTCATTGAAGGGCGACAGCTCGACCCGGAAGCGCAGGATATAGTCCAGCACCGCGTAGGAGGTCTGATCGCCGACCTCGAGCGCTGCGGAATCAATCGCCTCAAGTCGTTCGAGGAAGCCGGCTTCCGCCTCGGCTTGGGCTATCAGCGTCGCTTCGCTGATATCGGCCCACTGTCCCGCGGCGTCCAGATCGCCATCGCGGGCACGCGCGCCGGGGCTGTTTTCATATTCGAAGGCTTCGAAGTCCTGAACCAGCTGATTGAAGGCTTCGCTGTCCGCTTCGGCCGTGGATTGGGCCGCGGACTTGTGCGCGAAACCATCCGGCGCGGCGACCGCCGCGGCCGGGACGGCAAGGCTCAACGCAAGCAGCGAGGCGCCCGCGAGCAGATAGACGGGACGTTGAAAAGACATGGTTCTCTCCCCTGTTGGCGAGAGGATGGCCTGCCCGGAGACGGGCCGCAAGCCGGGCCGTCACCGGGCGCCGGCTACGCCTGGCATCAGGCTAGCGCTTCTTGCGCTGCAGCCCGACCCGCTTGGCGACCATGTTGTTGACCAGGCGCTCGGGCAGGATTTTTGGCAGTGACCAGTTGGTCAGGCGATCCGGCACGATGGCGTAGCGGAAGTTCGGCTTGGCGTCGGTGAAGGCCCGATAGACGCGATCGGCGATCTTGGACGGCGGGAAGCCGGATGGACCATTCTTGGCCATCCAGCCCTGGATCCGGGTCATGGCCTCGAAGAAGGGGCTGTCCTTGTAGGGCGTGGTGTCGATCTCTTCCGCCTTCGCCCAGATCGGCGTCGCGACGGCACCCGGGCCGATCACGATGACCTCGATGCCATAGAGCATCAGTTCGCGGCGCAATGACTTGCTGATCCCCTCGACCGCGTGCTTGGACGCCGAATAGGGACCAAGGAAGGGGGCGCCCATCTCGCCGGCCACCGACGACATCATCGCGATGCGGCCCGGCTCGCCCGTCAGGCTTTCATCGACACCGAGCAGGGGACCGAAAGCCTGGGTGACACGGACCACGCCGGTTACATTGACGTCCATCTGGTACTGGAACTCCTCGATCGGGAGTTCCAGCATCGGGGCAGCGACCGCGATGCCGGCATTGTTCACGAGGCCTTTCAGTGTGTGCCCGTCAAGCGCGTCACGGACGATGTCCGCGGCGGCCTGGACGCTGGCCATGTCGGTCACGTCGATGATGACGGGGACCAGATTGGCGCCAAGTTCGGCCTTCAGGCGTTCGCCGTCCTCGGTCTTGCGAACACCGGCGAACACCCGCCAGCCCTCATCGACGAAGCGCTTCGCGCAAGCGGCACCGATGCCGGTTGAGGCGCCGGTTACGACGGCGGACGGTTGGGTCTGGCTCATGATGGCTTCCTTCGTGCACTCTCGCTAACCTAGGGCCGTCCCGCGGGAACGCCAATCCGTTTGCAGACCGGATACCGTAAATAATGTCGGGATGTTGTCAGCGGTGCGCGTCCTGTCGCGTTGACCCTGACACATTGCGGCCTATTGTGCTGCCTCGACACTACTTTCCGCGTCGGCGGGGCTGCCGCGCGGGTTCCGGACAAAAGAGCGAAAGGCTGCCTCATGGCTTCCGACTGGTCTGATCCGCGTCCGATGTCGCCACACCTTCAGGTCTGGCGCTGGCACGCGACGATGGCATCGTCCATTCTTCACAGGGTCACGGGCGTGGCCAATTATTTCGGCGCGGTTGCGATCAGCATCTGGGTCATTCTCCTCGCTTTCGGCGCAGAAGGCTCGATCGGCTTCCTGTTCGAGGGCTGGATGGCTTGGGTGACGCGCTTCGGCCTGATCGCTTTGACCTACTCGGTGAGCTATCACTGGCTCAATGGTTTGCGCCATCTGCTCTGGGATGCCGGCAAGGGCTATGACCCCAAGGGCTCCAACCTGCGCTCCATCCTGATCATTTTCGGTGCGGTCGTCCCGACGGCGCTGGTCTGGCTCGAACTGGGGATCTGAGATGAGTGATTATCGTACCCCTGCGGCAAAAGTTCGCGGCCTTGGTGCCTCCGGGCACGCCGCCAGTCACTGGATTACCCACCGGGTTACCTCCATTGCCCTGTTTTTCCTGGCGCCCGCCTTTGTATGGATGCTGGCCAAGTCCGGCGCGCCGGACAATGCCGCCGAATTCTTCGCCAGCCCGGTCGGGGCGATCATCACGCTCCTGACGCTGACCGCGGGCCTCTCCCACATGCGTTTGGGTATGCAGGTGATCATCGAGGACTATATCCACAAGCATGGCACCAAAACGGTCCTGCTTCTGGGCAATACCTTCCTGACGCTGGGGCTGTGGCTGGTGACAGCTTTCGCCCTGCTCAAACTCGCGCTTTAACGGACGCACCTCATGGCCGAATACAATTGGATCGATCACACCTATGACGTGGTCGTCGTGGGCGCCGGCGGCTCTGGCCTCCGCGCCGCGCTCGGAGCTTCCCAGGCGGGTCTGAAGACCGCCTGTATCTCCAAGGTTTTCCCGACCCGCTCGCACACGGTTGCGGCGCAGGGCGGCATCTCCGCCTCGCTCGGAAACATGGGCGAGGATGACTGGCGCTGGCACATGTATGACACCGTGAAGGGGTCGGACTGGCTCGGCGACCAGGATGCAATCGAATACCTTTGCCGGAACGCGCCGGACGCTGTTTACGAGCTGGAACACTGGGGCGTGCCTTTCTCCCGTACCGAGGACGGCAAGATCTACCAGCGTGCCTTTGGCGGCATGACCAAGAATTACGGCGAAGGCCCGGTGCAGCGGACCTGCGCCGCCGCCGACCGCACCGGTCACGCCATCCTGCACACGCTGTATGGCCAGTCGGTCCGCAACGAGACCGAGTTCTTCATCGAGTATTTCGCGCTCGACCTGATCATGGACGAGGACGGGGTCTGCCGCGGTATCACCGCCTGGAAGCTCGATGACGGCACGCTGCATCGTTTCCGCGCCCAGACCGTGGTCCTCGCGACCGGCGGTTATGGCCGCGCCTATTTTTCCGCCACCTCGGCCCACACCTGTACCGGTGACGGCAATGCGATGGTGCTGCGCGCCGGGCTGCCGCTTCAGGACATGGAATTCGTGCAATTCCACCCGACCGGCATTTATGGCGCCGGCTGCCTGATCACCGAAGGTGCCCGCGGTGAGGGTGGTTATCTGACCAACTCCAACGGCGAGCGCTTCATGGAGCGCTATGCCCCGTCGGCCAAGGACCTCGCCTCGCGCGATGTGGTCTCACGCTCGATGACGATGGAGATCCGGGAAGGCCGCGGTGTCGGCCCGAATGGTGACCATATCCACCTCCACCTCGATCACCTGGATCCGGCCGTTCTGCACGAGCGCCTTCCGGGTATCTCCGAGAGCGCCCGCGTCTTTGCCGGCGTCGACGTGACCAAGGAGCCGATCCCCGTCCTGCCGACGGTCCACTACAATATGGGCGGCATCCCGACCAATTATCATGGCGAAGTCCTGACCAAGGTCGGTGGCGATGCCGACACGGTCGTGCCGGGTCTGATGGCGGTCGGTGAAGCGGCCTGCGTCTCGGTTCATGGCGCCAATCGCCTCGGTTCCAACTCGTTGATCGATCTCGTGGTGTTCGGCCGTGCGGCCGGTCTGCGCCTGGGTGAAACGGTCAAGGCCGGCGCCAGCCAGCCCGAGATCAAGGCGACCGACGGGCAGAACTCGCTCGACCGCCTCGACAAGTACCGCAATGCGTCCGGCGGAACGCCGACTGCCAAGCTGCGCCTCGAAATGCAGCGCTCGATGCAGAATAACTGCGCCGTCTTCCGGACCGGTGATGTCCTCGACGAAGGCGTCGAGGCCATCCGCCAAGTCTATACCGGCATGGCCGATATCGGTGTCACCGACCGCACCATGATCTGGAATACGGATCTCATGGAAACGCTGGAGATGGACAACCTGCTCTGCCAGGCCGCCGTCACTGTGAATGGCGCGGCCAATCGCGAGGAAAGCCGCGGCGCCCACGCCCGTGAGGACTTCTCTGATCGTGACGATGAAAACTGGATGAAGCATACGCTCGCCTGGTGTGACGAAGCGGGCAATGTGAAGATCGACTACCGCCCGGTTCACACCTACACGATGTCGAACGACATCGCGTATATCGAGCCGAAAGCACGGGTCTACTAGGGGAAACGACATGGTTCAGCTGACACTTCCCAAAGGTTCCGCCCCCACCAAGGGCAAGACCCACCCCAAGCCGGAAGGGGCCAAGAATACGCGCACCTTCAAGGTCTACCGCTACAATCCGGAATCCGGAGAGGGCCCGAGCTGGGATACCTACAAGGTCGACATGGATGATTGCGGGCCGATGGTCCTCGACGCCCTGTTGTGGATCAAGAACAATGTCGACTCGACCCTGGCTTTCCGTCGCTCCTGCCGCGAAGGGGTATGTGGCTCCTGTTCGATGAATATCGGCGGCCGCAACACGATCGCCTGCACCTCCGGCATTGACGAGTACAAGGGCGACATCACCATCTCGCCGCTGCCGCACCAGCCGGTGGTCCGCGACCTGATCCCGGACCTGACGCAATTCTACGCGCAGCACGCAGCGGTGAAGCCCTATCTCAAGACCGACACGCCGGCACCGGAGAAAGAGTGGAAGCAGAGCCCGGAGCAGCGCGAAAAGCTGGATGGTCTCTATGAGTGCATCATGTGCGCCTCCTGCTCGACGGCCTGCCCGTCCTACTGGTGGAATGGCGACAAATACATGGGTCCGGCGGCGCTGCTGCAGGCCTATCGCTGGCTTGCGGACAGCCGCGACGAAGCCACCGGCGAGCGTCTCGACGAGCTCAATGACCCGTTCAAGCTCTATCGCTGCCACACCATCATGAACTGTGCCCAGGTCTGCCCGAAGGGGCTGAACCCGGCCCAGGCGATTGGCGAGATCAAGCAGATGATGGTCGAACGCGAGAGCTAGGTCGCTTGCGTCCGGCTCACAGGATCAAGCCCCGCCGTTCTCGGCGGGGCTTTTTCTATCGGGCGCGACTGGCAAGTATTTCCAGTGCGAGCTCATCCAGAAAACCGGGGGCGCCGAAGCCGAGAGACCTCACGAGATCATCATTTTGCAGGATTGCGATCGAGATCCGGCTTTCAGGGTCATAGAAGACTAGCGCGGTAGCGCCGAGACCATCACCGCCATGGAGGCGGTACCGATGGTCGCCGTAGATGACCTCAAACGCGCCGGCTCCCACCGACACCCGCCCTGCATCCAGACCGAAAGCCCCGCCGACTGCCGGTAACTCGTAGGCCTGGCCATTTCCGCTGGTGTCGTCTGCCAGCCAGATTGCTCCCCATCGCGCCAAGTCACCAGCACTGATCATCACACCGCCCGCAGCATAGCCAAGGCTGGCCAGTTCGCGTGCGAGGCGATCGTCAAACTGGGGTGCTCCCAAAACACCGCCGAGCATGGCTGAGTAGCCGAGAGCGTCGGGGACGTCCGAGCTCTCAGTAACAAGGCTGGCACTGGAAAGGCCGGCAGGCTGGAAAATGAGGGTGTCCAGCGCATCGGCCAAGTCCACGCCGGTCTGGTGCTCGATAACCCGTCCGAGGATCGCGTAGTGGGAATTCGAGTAGGCAAAATCGGAATTGGCGGTCCCGGGGGCGGCGGTTGCAAAGTCGACGACCGTCTCGCTCAACCAGGAAGACCGCCCGTTCGCATGCTCCGCCAGAAATGTCTGAAAGCTGAGGGCCCCGCCGATATATTCCGGGATGCCGGCTGTGTGGTATAGCAGCGATCTGACAGTCAGATTGGCCCCAAAACTCATTCCGGATGCCGTCGAAACCGGATCGTCAAGCAAGGCAAGACGGTTTGCGCTCAGAGTGAGAATGGCTGCCGCCGTGAATGTCTTGGACACGCTGGCAATGGCAAAGCGGTCGCTAGGGCTGATCGCCTCTCCGTTTTCACTTCGATGCCCGGCGACTGCCGTGTCGAGACTTCGTCCGTCCCACACAGCAACAGAGATCCCTAGCACATCGTTCCGGGCGCGCCAGGTTTCCACCTGCGTCTGGAGATCCTGCGCCTGCGCACCCGCAGTTGCGGCCAAAAGGGCAAGTCCCGCTGAGAAAGCACGTAACATTCTGAATCCTAACTATCTGCCGCTGGAAAATTCTGACGCTCACTGCCTTGGGATGCTTCCTGCTGGGCGATCGGATGCAGCCACTGGATTAACCGCTGAGGCGCTCGCCAAGGCTCGGCGCATTGTATCGCTAACCGTCTCGGCCATATTGGGGTGGCGCTTCTTGGTGGGCCAATACCTTCCCGAACAAAGCTTAACTGGCGGCCGACAGGGCTGCCGGATAGCGTATTGCCAAATTAATCGGGAGAACGATCATGAAACGCCTGCTAACCGGGCTGGCAGCGGCTCTCGGCATGCCGGGTCTTGCCGCAGCGCAGGATCCGTTCTGGCTGCACCCCTATAATTTCTTCGGCGAGGAGACGGGCCTGACAGCCTCGGTCACTCTCGGTGATCTTGATGGTGATGGTGATCTCGACGGGTTTGCGGTCAATGGTCGCCACTGGATCCAGCAGGATGAGGTTTTTCTGAATAACGGGATGGGGTTCTTCCGCTCGGCGCGGAATGCAGGCCCGGACCGGGCCACCGGCTATGAGGCGGCACTGGCTGATTTTGATGGGGATGGTGATCTCGATGCGGCCGTCGCGCGGGACCTTTTGCCGGTTCTCCTCCTGTTCAACGATGGCGCGGCCCATTTTGGCGAGGCGCGCGAGCTTGGGCCGGTCGCCCAGGCCCGCAGCATAGCGGCCGCCGATCTGGACGGTGACGGGGACCAGGACCTCGTCCTCGTCCAGCGTGGCGAGGCAAACCGCTACTTTCTCAACGACGGCACAGGCCATTTTGGCGATGATATCGAACTGCCGGGCGCCTGGCAGACGATCCAGCTTGCGACGGGCGATGTGGATGCCGATGGCCTGATCGATCTGGTCTTCTCCAATCGCGGCGGTGAAGGGGTGGTCTTGTATCGCGGCCAGGTCGCGGGCGGATTTTCCGAACCGGTCCTGCTGGCGGGAGAGCTCTCCATGGAGATAAGGGCGGTCGCGCTGGGCGATGTCACGGGAGACGGCCATCCCGACATCCTCGCCGGCGGCATGGAGGCGCAAAGCGTGATTCTGGTGAATAATGGCACCGGGGGTTTCACCCAAATCGAGCGCTTTGGCGATGCGACTGACGTGGTGTTTGGCCTCGCCCTCGCCGACTTCAACCAGGATGGGCGAACGGACATTGCTGTTGCGAATGCCGGCGTCCGCAACAGGGTCTATTTCGGCTCTGCGGACGGCTTCGTGCCGCTTGAGATCGGCGATGAGCCGTCAGATACCTATAATCTCAGCGTCGGGGACCTGAACGCCGATGGGCGTCCCGATCTGGTTTTCGCGGTGTCCGAAGGGTCGAACTACACGCTGATCAACCGGATGAATCCCGAACCCGATTAGCGCCTCCACGCCATCCGCTCGCAAATATCTCGGAACATCTCGGTGACCTGGCTGTCCGTACCACCCTCTTTGGTCACCATCATCGGGCGGCCATAGGCCAGCTTGTAGCGGGTGCCGGCCTTGCCCATGAAGCCGTGGAAGATTGTCATGTCCTTGAGCTCCTCATTGATCTGCGCAAGGGCGTAGTAGAGGAAGGGCATGCGCTGGCGTACGGCAAGCGGGATGATCGGCGCGTCAAACTTGCGGGCGAGGCTGATCGCCGTCGGCTGCCACGGCCGCTCGCGCAGGCCCCAATGCTTCCAGCTCCATTCTGACATCCGCCCGGACGGGAACAGCACGATGCACTGGCCGGCCTTGAAGGCATCGATGGCCCGCCGCAGAACTTCCCGGCTCTGATTGCGGTTGCGGGCGTGATCGCGCCATTCCACCGGAATGATCCGCTCCTCAAGACCCGGGCAGACTTTCAGGGCATCACGATTGGCAAAGTAGAGCAGGTCGGGGCGTTTGGCTTTCAGGCTGTCCCACAGGGCGATCCCGTCCGCAATGCCGCCCGGATGATTGGCCACGATGACGCAGGGACCGCTCGCGGGAACATGGTCGAGACCCTCAACACGCGTATCGAGATGAAGATAGTCGGACGCCCATTCAAAACAGCCAGTGCCCGAAAGGTCGGCGATGGCATCAGCCATGGCGACCGCGCGCTTGTAGCCGAGCAGCGGGTAGCCGATCGTTTTCACCAGCGGCCAGAGCGGCGTGTGGATGAGACGCGGCGCGCGATCCTCGATCAGTTCGTCGACAATGTGGGGCTTTGCCGGGATCGGCAGAGAATCAGGCTCGGTCATGATCGCAGGAAACTCCCGGCGCGTTCGTGAGGCAATGGCTGTGCATGCTGACGGCCAACAGGGTTACCGGAAGATTGACGAAATGGCCCGCGCCTTGCGACAGCGCAGTCAGACGTTAACGCCTTGTTCACGAATGGAACACGCCATGACCCTGACGCAAACACTGCCTGCCGGAGAAGTCCGCCGCCTGCCGGTCAAGCGTGGCCGTATTCAGGACGACCTTGTTGCCGATTATCTCGCGACCGTGGTGAAGCCGGGACAGCGCACGATCCAGATCGGCGCGGGCGATCTTGGCGCGGTCTGTCTGAAGCGAGGTGCGCATCACCAGGTCGTCGGAACCATGGGTGCAATCGAGGCCCTGCAAGCCGCTTGCGATCGTCGGGCCATTCCCACCGACGCGCTGAGTGGTGGCCCTGCCGCCCGCTCAACCGATGATGCACCGGGCTTTGATCTGGCGATCTTTGGTGCCGAGACCGGATTCCCGGCCATGGCCGCGAACTGGCGCCATGTTTCAGGGCGCCTTCGTGAAGGCGGCGTGCTGGTGCTGATCGGTGCTGACCACGGCGCCTGCGCGCGCCTTGCAGATGCACTGGGTCAGGATCCCGTCTGGAGCCTCGAAACGAGAATTGCCGGAGCGGCGGTGGTTTTCCGCAAAACCGGTCAGGTCAGCGATGCGACGGCCCTGGCCGGTCTCGCCCGGGTCAGCGATCCGGCGCGGCGCCCGCGCGGTATCCGCTATGGTCTCGTCCGCCGTGTCATGGACCATGTCTTCCCGTCCCGTCGCCCGGCTGCCTGATCCGGCCTGACAGCGAGCGATAACAACGGTCTGTCGCAAAACTTTCACCGAAATTGTATTGAGCGGTCATGCTTCGCCCGTAATCGGGAAGGCATGACCGCTCGCAATGCACTCGCTGGCTTCGCTGCTCTCGCACATCCCGTGCGCCTTGCCCTGTTTCGCACCCTTTGCGACCAGGCGCCTGAACGGGTATCCGCGGGTGATCTCGCCCAGGGTTTCGATATTCCGCCCTCAACGATGACAGGCCATCTGCAGGCGCTTGAGCGGGCCGGGCTCATCAAGGCCGAGCGTCGCTCGCGCTTCATGCTCTACTCACTGAATCCCGTCGGTACGCGCGAACTGGTCAAATTCCTTGTTGAGGATTGCTGTCACAACCGATCCGAGCTTGTCGGCAAGCTCGCTGATGCTCTCGCGGAAGCATCCTGACGGCTAGCCGCCGCCCGGGCGGCCACCGCGACCACCCCCGCCAGGGCCACCCTCTCCGTCACCGCGTCGCCCCCCATTCGGGCGTTGCCGCGCCTGTTCTCCCCGCCCGGCACCTGGCCCGCGGCGCAGGTAGGGCGCGCATTCCGGCGTCGGCGCACTGCGTTCCAGCGGCGTGATCGTGAAGCCGGCGGCACGCTCTGCCGCGTCGGCCAGACCGGCCTCCCCGATACGGGTAGCGAGGCGGGCCTCGACATCATTGTCGAGCCTGTCCAGGCCGTAGGCGCGTTCGCGGACATTGGCCCGATAGACGGCAGCCCAATAGGCGGCATTGCGGGTTGCTTCGTCGGTGTTGATCGCGGCGAAGGTTTCAGCCAGTTCCGCCTGCGCGGCGGGCCAACCGGCCTCTCCGGCAGCGATCAGGCGATCAAAGCCCTCGACGCGCATGTCCTCACGCAGAAGGGACGGTGTGGTCTCGGCTCGCGACAGGGCAAGGGCGCTGTATCCGGCGAGGTATTGCGCGATTTCGAAGCCTTCGCCCTGCATCGCCACACAGCGCAGGATTGGCAGGGCCTCGGCGTACTGGCCCCGGTCGACAAGGCGCGCGGCAGAGTCAAAACCGGATGGCGGTCGTTCCCGTTCACCATCGGGTCCGCCAGCGCAACCTGCCAGAAAAAGCAGGGCACTCAGCCCGGAGAGCACTCGATACATGACATCAACCCTTCGACTTCGATTTATTGTCCAACGGGCCAGCCATCGTGATCCGTCGCCAAGCTTGCAGCAAAACAAAAACACCCGGCCCATGAAAGGGGCCGGGTGTCTTGCGTTCGTTCATCCGTCAAAAAACGGAGGCGCCGTCATCAAAACGGCAGCGACAGGGCGATGGTCGTCACGGTCGGGTTGAGATAATTGCGGCTGATCTCGCGCTGATGCGTGAAGGAGAAGACCGCCCCGTTGGACAGGGTCTTCTCGAAACCAACAGCCGCTTCGTACCAGGTTCCATCGAGGGTCAGGCTGCCCGGTGTCGAGAAGGCGACTGCCGGCGCGGTGGAGAAGGCCGCCGAATAAACCTCGTCACCATCCCCGTAGTCACGTGCCATTCCCAGATAGACACGGGGTTCCACGCCGAAGGCGCTCCATTCCATCGACGCGCCGACCCGCGCCTGCAGGCTGGTGACGGAGCGGCTGGCGATCGCCAGGCTCGCCGCGCCGGCCGCGCTTGTCGCCGCATCGAAGCTGAAGTCCGTGTATTCGACACTGGCCGTCGGGTAGATCGCAAAAGCCTCGCCCGACCAGCTGTTAAGCGTCAGTTCGGCGCCGCCGCCGGTGGCCGAGCCGCCTTGCTGCAGACGCGACATGCCGCCGATTGCCAGCTGGCGCATCCCGTCCGAGTCGAAATCGCTGTGATTGACATGGCCGGCCAGCGTCCAGCTTTGCGCCTGGTAACCCGCGAACACGCTGAGCTGTGTGGTCGAGGTGTCTGAGGTGACGTAGCCGATCGTACCCTGCGCCTCACCGTCAGACTGTGCCAGACCAATGGCGGCACCGGCGGACCAACCGCTATTGCTCTGTCCCTCGATGCCGAGCAGCGTGAAGCCACCGTCGATATCAAAGCGCCCGGTGCCGGCGATCAGGCCGCCGTCACCCTGGATCAGGCCGATCTGACCGAAGGCGCGCCACCCGGTCTCGTAGCTGGCATCCATCATCGGGGCGGGTTGGCGGAAGAGGGACTTCGCTCCGCTGGCATTGATCGCGCTGCCCATGCCATTGGCATGCAGCTCGGCGCTGGCCAGTACTTCGGCCATCGCGTCGGCTTGGCTGAACCGTCCGCCGATCTGGTCGCGCAGTGCGGCATTCAGGGCGTTGGTCTGAACCCGGGCGGACCTGTCGAACATGACCGTTTCATAAGGCGAGAAGCTGTCGAGGGCCGCGGTCAGATTGCCACTTTCGAGCAGGTCAATCAGACCATAGACGTCGGCTAGGTCGCCATAGTTCGCCGCCCGGCCGTTATCGAGCGCGGTCGCGAGATTGTACTGGAAGAGGTTGCTGAATTCCGCCTGGCTCAGAAGGCTGTCGGCTTCGATCGCGTAGGACAGGGTGCCGTTTGACACGCTGACAGTCGGACGCAGTGCGCCGGGCAGGTCCATGATGTCGGTGAAGCTGCCCGTTGCACCGGTCGCGATCAGGAAGCTGCTGCTGTCGCCATAGCGCGGCAGGTAGCCATTGACCGGATTGAGTATAAGCGTCCCTCCAAGCGAGACGTTGCCGTTCACCGTCAGCGTGTCCGAGCCGCCCGGAGCGATGTCAATGGCCAGACCACTGGCCGAGGCCAGGATGAGATTGCCATTGATGGTCAGATTGCCGATCTCGCCCAGCCCGCCCGGGCCGATCAGTCCCATGATATTGGTCAGATAGGGCGTGTTGATGGTTCCGGTACCGGTCAGCAGGCCGGACATCAGGAGGTAATCGCCCCAGCTGCTCAGCGTGCCGTCCACATTCATTGTGCCGGCCTGGTGCATGATCTCGATCAGGCTGGTCAGATTGCCATTGCTGGCGATATTGAGGCCGGCTTGTGAACCGGCAAGCGTCAGGCGATCGATCTCGATCGTGCTGGACAGGCGTGTTGTGCCTGCAGCCGAAAGTGTGACGTCAAAATAGCGCCCGATCGATGTTGATGTGGCGTTGATATTGTCAGCGACGAAGCCGGAGGCGCCCGGCAGACCGTTGTCCAGCGTCGCTGTCGGAAGGATGCCCAGAGGTCCCGGTTCTGATCCCGGGGTCGCGTATTCCGGGTTGGCTTCGGAAACCGGCAGTCGGGTCGCGGTGAGACCATTGCCCGGAGCGACGGTGCCGAGCGTATTCGAGGTCCCGTCAGCGGCGAGATTGGCCGCGCCGACAGGATTGCCATTGCCGTCGTAAGGAGCGGTCACCCCGGTCTCGAGCGTTGTGCAAACCACGGGTGCGAAGCAGATTTCGCCCCACGGCTCGGAGGTGTCCGAGATGCCCTCGCCCGGCGCTCCCGGCAGGCCGTTCACAATGTTTCCGTTTTCGTCGATCACCCGGAAGGCCGGGTCGAGTTGCGTCACCCAGTGATTGGGGTCTTCCCAATTGCCATCGCCACCGGCTGCAGTGACATAGCGATAGGGATTGTTCTCTACGATCCAGTCCCAGAACAGGTAGAGCGGCTGGTAGAAGCTGGATGTCCCGTAGGTGCTGAAAGCTTGTGGACCAAAGAAGCGCGATCCGCCCGACAGCACACCAATCACAAGATCTTCGTCGATGCCGGCGTTTCCGGCTGCGTCCAGGATCAGCGGGCCACCGCTGTCGCCGCCGGCGGTCGTCCCTTCATTGGGAGCCGCATCCCCGCGGAAAAGATCGAAATCGAA